>MDTG01025607.1_pt1 | contig 10330 bp, 7 predicted proteins | sample 811421 | NCBI WGS metagenome assembly MDTG01 (sample SAMN05326645, study PRJNA326480) | marine metagenome | isolation source: seawater | place: Pacific Ocean: South East | collected 2011
ACTGAAAGAAGCAGAAGTATATACTCGTAAAGCTATTAAACTGAACCCTCAATTTGCTGAAGCTCATTCAAACCTAGGGACAATTCTAAAAGATATCGGACAACTGAAAGAAGCAGAAGTATATACTCGTAAAGCTATTGAACTTAAGTATGAAAATCACAATATTCATTTAAGTCATGGAAATATATTAAGAGCTCTAGGTAAATCACAAGAAGCAGAATCATCTATACGCAAAGCTATCGAATTAAATCCTAATTTTGCTAGTTCTTATTACAGTCTAGGGACCATATTGGTAGATTTAGGTAAAATCAATGAAGCAATAATAGCCTACAAAAAGAGTATAAAATTAGATAGAAATTTATCACCTGCCAAGTTGGGCTTAATCCAAGCCAAAGGAATTATATGCGATTGGAGTGAGCAAGAGAAACATACAAACTGGATAGATAATTTTGAAATTGAAGGATCAGGAATCAACCCAGGTATTATTCTTTACTACAAAGATGATCCATTAACACAATTAAACATAGCTAAGGACTTTTATAAAAAAAATTACTATAAAGACTCAATAAAACTTCCAAAATTCAACAACAAAAAAATTAATATTGGATATTTTTCATCTGATTTTAGATCACACCCACAGATGTATCTAATGGGTTGCTTGTTTAGGTTACACGATAAATCTAAATTCAATATATACTTATATTCATCTGTCAAAAATGAAGATGAATATACACAGATAGCGAAGGAATCTGGTTGTATATTTAGAGATATAAAAGAATTAAATGATGAAGAAGCCATTGAATTAGCTAGAAGTGATCAACTAGATATAGCTGTTGATCGAATGGGATACATGGCGGGACATAGGATGAATATTTTTGCTTCCAGAGTGGCACCAATACAAATACATTACCTTGCATTCCCTGGCACTATTGGGGGTAATTGTATTGATTATCTTATTGCAGATAATATTATAATTCCAAAAGAATATGAAAAATATTATTCTGAGAAAATCATACGAATGCCAAATTGCTACCAATGTAATGATAATACAAAAGAAATTTCAAAAGAACATATTTGCCGTAAAGATTTTAACCTTCCCGATCAAGCATTTGTATTCACTTGTTTCTGCGCTAATAAAAAGATAACTCCCAAAGAATTTGATATTTGGATGCAATTACTTGTAAAGATCAAAGGAAGTGTTATTTGGTTATATGAATCAAATGAATATGTAGTAAATAACTTGATTGATGAAGCAAAAAAAAGAAATATAGATCCAGAAAGATTAATCTTTGCTAAAAAATTACCACTAAAGAACCATCTAGCCAGGCATGCTCTTGGAGACTTAGCACTTGATACTTTTAGCTACAATGGACATACAACAACCTCTGATGCCTTGTGGGCAGGATTACCAGTCCTAACAAAAATAGGAGCAAGCTTTGCAGCCAGAGTATCTGCAAGCATACTCACTTATATGGGCCTTCCTGAACTAATTGCCTCTAACGAAAAAGAATATGAGGAGATGGCTTTAAACCTAGCAAGAAATCCCCAAGAACTTTTAAAGCTCAAGGCCAAATTGGCCAAGGCAAGAGAAAAATCCACAGTTTATAATTCAGAATTATTTGCAAGAGATCTAGAAAATAAATTCAAGGAATTGGTAAAAAAATAATATAGATGGAAAAATCAGAAAAACAAGATCACAAAAAGAATAAAATCACTGAAATAGAAACATTTCCAGTGCCATTAAATTTAGTAAAAATAAAAGAAAATATTTCTATAATTACTAATGCACCCTCAAAACCTTCAAAAGAAAAAATAATTAATCAAGCATTCAAATATCATTCACAAGGGAATATGATAGAAGCAACAAAATATTATCAATCCTTTGTTAATCAAGGATATGAAGATCACAGAGTATTTTCTAATTATGGAATGATATTGAGAGGTCTTGGCAAATTAAAAGAAGCAGAACTTATTCTGGAAAAAGCAATTCAGATAGACTCAAATTTTGCAATAGCTCATTACAATCTAGGAAATGTATTGAGAGATATTGGCAACTTAAAAAAAGCAGAAAGCTCTTTCCGTAGAACAATTAAATTAAATCCTAATTTAGCAAATGCTCATTTAAATTTGGGAAACATCTTAAGAGATCTTAGTAAGTTAAAAGAAGCAGAAATATCACTTCTCAAAGCAATTAAACTTAAACCAGATTTTGCAATTGCTTACTTAAATCTAGGAAACATATTGAAAGATCTTGGAAGAATAAAAGAAGCAGAAACATCACTTCGTAAAGCTATTAAAATCGATACAAATTTCGCAAATGCTCATTCAAATTTAGGAGCTATATTAATAGATTTAAAAAAATTAAAAGAAGCAGAAACATCAACTCGTAAAGCGATAGAGTTAAATCCTTATTCAATTGAAGCTTATCTAAACCTTGGTAAAATACTTAGAAAGCAAAGTAAGTTTGAAGAGCTAAATAGTATATATTTATTAAATGAAAAGAAATGGAAATATGATTTGGACTTTTATTTTATGTTTAAACTTCTTCTATCTCCTATTCCTTTAAATCGAAGTGAAATAGATATACAAAGAAAATATTTTAAACGTGCTATATCATTTATTAATCAAAACCATAAATACTTTTACATTAGACTTGATGTAACATTTCCAATAGATATCTTCTACTTAGCTTATCAAAATCACTTTGATGATAGATCAATACTTGAAGACCATGCTGCATCATTATCAAAGATTGAAGGAATAGTAAATAAATCATTTAACAGGATTGATCAACTTAATAATCTCTCAAAAAGAACAAAAATTAGAATTGGAATATGTTCAGATTTTTTATATCAACATACAATAGGATTATTCTTTACTAATTTAATAAGTGATCTAGCATCTTCAGGGATTGAGATAATAATTTTCAGAGGCCCTAGCTCAAAAAAAGATGAACTTAGCAAGAAAATTGATTCTTTCGTTTCAGAAAGCATTGATCTTCCAAAATCTCATAATGAAGGATGCAAAACAATTTTAAGTAAATCATTAGATATATTGTTCTATCCAGATTTAGGAATGTCATCTTATACCTATTTACTCTCATTATCTAGACTTGCATTAATACAAGTCACAAGCGTAGGTCATCCAAATACATCAGGATCACCAATGATAGATTATTATATTTCAAGCAAAGATCTTGAAACATCCTTTTCTAATAATTACTATAGTGAAAAGCTCATAAGGTTAAGCAGATTAACTTGTAATCATTCTAAGCGAGAAATAATTAACAGTACCTTTAGGCGCTCAAGTTTAAATCTACCTGAAAACACATTTCTTATTGGATTGCCTCACTCTCTTTTTAAAATACATCCAGACTATGATGATATACTTGAGCAAATATTAAAAGAAATTCCAAATTCATTTTTGTTTTTAATTAATGATAGTAATTATGACAATACAGAAAGATTTAAATCTAGATGGAAAAAAAAAGAAGGCTTATTATTAAATCGTTCAATTTTTCATCCAAGAGTAAATAGATGTGATTTTTTAGAAATCATAAAAAGTGTCGATATTGTATTAGACCCTATTTATTTTGGCATGGGAAATACATTTTACGACTCAATGCAATTTGGAACTCCTGTTGTAACTATGCCTAATGATTTCCACCGTACAAGAAATTGCTTTGCTGGTTATAAACAGATGGATATTAAAAATGCTCCTATAGCATCTAACAAAGAAGAGTATATAATTTTATGCAAGAAATTAGCTTATGAAACTGAATACAGAGATCATATAATAAGTCAGATAATAAATAAATCTAAAAAATATCTTTTTAATGATCATTATATTTATAAGGAATATATAGATTTCTTCGTAGCCTCTATAAATTCTGCTAAGGAAGGTAAATTATTAGATTCAAATTGGACTCCAAAAGAGAGTATATGATAAACTAATAATGTGAAAAGATTAAAATATTTTTATACATTAATAGATTTTTGAAAATTATTAATATTTGAAATAGCTTGATTTCTAGTTTTACATCCAATTATTAAAATATCAATTGATGCGTTTCGAACGCTATAAAGAATGGATAACTCTTCTATCGATTTCCCCTGAGAAACTGATTGCTGAAATAGAATATTTCTCTTTAAAATAAACTTTTTATCATTAAAATCATAGAGCCTATGGCGCCTATCATTTTTTGGAAAAGAATATTTTTTATTATATTTTGTTGTTAATAATCCATGTGAAAGTATTCCATAGGAAGAAACTTTTATATTATATTTGATTTTATTTGCATTAAAAGATCTAGGGAATGGAAAAGGTTTTAAAATATTATCATTAACTTGTAAGTGATCAATTAAAGAAAGTATCTTGGTATTTGAAAGCCAATCTAATGATGGATTCGCTATTCCAATCTTTTCTATATATCCTCTAGTTTTAAGATTATTTAGTAAGTTCAATGATTCAAAAATATCAACATTCAGGTCATGCCAATGTAATAAATATATTGGTATTCGATCAATCTTCAGCCTCTTAAGACTATTTTTTACTGCTGTTTGAAGATATTCTGGTCTGCTATCTTTCCAAGTTATTGCACGACTATTATTCTTTTTCCATCTAATACCTCCCTTTGTGATGAAGCTAATGCCATTTCCAGCTTTTTCAAATACTTGCGAAAGCCTTTCCTCTGCAAGGCCAAGAGAGTAGCAATCAGCAACATCAAACCCATGGAACCCTAATTTTATTGCTTCTTGAGAAAGTTTAATTGTTTCCTCAATATCATAATCTCCCCAATCAGTACCACCTAGTTGTTCACATCCAAGGTAAATCTCATAGGCCATAGTATAGTAAAATATCGAATGATTTTGTTTTGGATATTATATGCTATTTTAATTAGTATAGAATACTAAAATACATTAGTGTATTTTAAAAATTAATTATATAAAAATCAGACATCAAACTAAAAAGTTAAAAATGAACTATCAAAATAAAAAAAACTCAATTTATTTAGCTAATTATATAAGAAAAAAATCTATTGAAATGATAAATGCAGCAAATACTTCACATATTGGATCAGTTTTATCATGTACAGATATTCTTGCTGTTTTATACTCTGAAATACTCAATATTGGCAATAAAGAGAATAGTCAAGATAGAGATAGATTTATCATGAGTAAAGGCCATGCTAGTGCTGGTTTATATGCTTGTCTTGCTGGTTTGGGATTAATTAATGAGCTGGAATTAATCGAACATTGCAAAGATGGGTCAAAGTTTTCTGGGCACGTAAATCATAAACTTCAACCTTTTATAGAAATTTCCACTGGTTCTCTTGGACATGGCTTACCTATCGGTTGTGGAATAGCTCTAGCACTTAAGTTAAAAGGTATAACCTCAAATGTTTACTGTTTAATGAGTGATGGTGAGTTAGATGAAGGATCGAATTGGGAAGCTTTTCTTTTTGCTTCACATCATAAATTGTCAAATATCAAAGCAATAGTTGATAGGAACAAACTACAAAGTATAAAATCAACCGAAGATACACTTGCTCTTGAACCTTTAATCTCCAAGTTTAACTCCTTTAATTGGTTAGTAAGTAATATTGATGGCCATGATCATAAACAATTAAAAAATGAACTTATTATAAAACATGAAAAACCTCACATAATTATAGCTAACACTATTAAGGGTAAAGGCGTATCATTTATGGAGAACTCTGTTTTATGGCATTACAAACCTCCCAATAATAGTGAAGTAAAAGAAGCAATCTACGAAATCAATAGCAAACAATGAGAGAAGAGTTTATATCTTACTTAAAGAGGGCATTTGCCGATCCTAATTTTATATTACTTACAGCTGATCTTGGGTTTGGGATATTCGACAATTTTGAGAAAGTTTATCCAAATCAATTTATAAATGTAGGCATTGCTGAACAACTGATGACGTCACTGTCCTGTGGCCTAGCTTCTGAAGGATATAGACCTGTCACATACAGTATTGGAAACTTTCCAACATTTAGATCATTAGAGCAAATCAGAAATGACATAATTTATCACAATTCAAACGTAAAAATAGTGACTAATGGTGCGGGATTTAGCTATGGTTCTAGTGGAATGTCTCACCATGCAACAGAGGATTTAGGAGTTATTAGATCTTTACCAAAAAGTTTAATTTTTTCGCCTTCATCTTCTTATGAGTGCAGATCATTACTTGATTTATTTTTTTCTAAAGTAGGATTTGGATATCTACGATTAGATAAAAGTTCTACAAATCTAATTCCTGAAAAAATCGAATCTAATTTTAACCCTATTTTATATTACAAAGGGAAGAATAGTTCGATTTTATTATTATCGCATGGAAGTACACTTTCTCTATATGAAGAGATCTTGAAGGATACGAGTATAAAAGATCATATTACGATTGCTTCAGTTCCATTTCTAGTTAGATCTAAATACTTAACACAGTTACTAGAAAATCATAGCTCTATAATTACGACTGAAGAGCATCAAATATCTTGTGGTTTCGGATCATTTATTGCTGAAATTATTGTTGATTATCAAATAGAAACTAAATTATATCGCTATGGCTTATCAAATAGCTTCTCAGAAATTGTTGGTTCGCAATCTTTTCTTCGTTCTAAATATTTACCGTCAAAGTTTGATATAATTTCGAGAGTTAAATCGCTATTAGTCTAAATTAAGTATTTATTTATTAGTTTTTTGTATCAATTCACCTTGTAAATTATAAACCTCAACTTTATTTCCAAATTGTCTGTAACATTTTTCAGATATTGTTTTTATATGTAATTGTGAAGCAATAAAGATACAATCAATATCACCCAAATCAGAGCAATTAGATGCTACTATCTCTTGTCCAGTATAAGGAATATATTGTCCTTGCTTCCTTTTATCATCATCAATCACAAATGGAATAGTTTTATAGTCAATATTTAATTCATTTAGAAGTGCTACGCCATTACCAGAAGAGCCCCAAATAGCTATTTTTTTACCAGACTTGAGTAATGAATATATTTTTGAATTAATATTATCTTTTGCAATTAAAAAAGAATTTCCTAGAAAAGTATTCTTATTATATTCCATTAGACATATATTTAATTCATTATTTAGTTTTGATTCCAGACTGATTATATTTAGATTTAAAATCAAACCTATTCTAGCCAATGAATTCAAGCTGAAGTAATTACAGTGTTCATAATAAAAATCATAGAATCTATGTTTATTCCTTGATTGATCATAAGAGGGGACTTCTATATAAATATATCCATGATTAAATAATGTATTCTTAAAAATAGAATTGAGAAATCTAAAAGGATCAGGAATATGTTCTAAAACCTGCCTCATAATAATCACTTCTCCCTCAATTTTATCAACATCAGGATTGAAATATTTATTATATACCTTAATATCATTAGTGATATTCATAGATTCCAGACTTGGTTCATAAATAATACGATTTTTAGCTTTAATATGATCCATAAAATAACCACTGCCACCACCAATTTCTAATATAGTTTTCGTTTCTGATGATATTTTTGATGAAAGCCATAATGCTTGCTTTTTTTGAAATTCCAAATAAGCAGGAGAATGAAGAGCTGATTCTAAGATTGGTAGATTAGAATAATTTACATTAGAGCTTTTAAATTTAGTGTTCCATGCAAAATCACAATCTAAACATTCTGAGATCTGAACTTCTAAGTTCTTAGGGACACTTAAAGCATCTGTTCTAGATAACATAAATCCATAACGGCAAAGTGATGTTTTATCATTCCTATATTTATTAATTGTTCTCTCCGATCCACATATTGGACATTTAGTACAATCAATCATGAGAAACCGTTATGTTTTCAAATTTCTTTTTGTACCAATTAATTATATATTCCAATTCTTCATCTAAATCAGATTCAGGAACCCATTTAGTCTTTTCAGTAATTTTAGTATTATCTGTAGCATATCTAGAATCCTGACCAGGCCGGCAGTAATGAACAAGACTGTCCTGGTAGTTCTTTGTAATCAGATCAGGGCTTTTATTCATTATATCAAGTATTTTCCTAGTTAATTTTATATTTTGAAGTTCACAATTACCTCCTAAATTATATTTATCATTAATTACTCCATGTTCTTCTAATGTCCATATAGCATTACAATGATCCTCTACATAAAGCCAGTCTCTTGTTTGCTCGCCACCTCCATACATTACAATACTCTTATCATTCAACGCATTCTTTACTATCTTTGGGATAAGTTTTTCATAATGTTGCCTTATTCCGTAATTATTAGAACTACATGTAATTAAATAAGGCAAATCATAGGTATTATTCCATGCTTTTACATAATGTTCTGCGGCAGCTTTGCTCGCAGAATAAGGATTGTTGGGATCTATTTGTGTTGTCTCTCTGAATAAAATTTCATCATCATAATCTAAAGATCCATAAACCTCATCTGTAGAGACAAAATGGAATTTTTCCGCTTCAACTAAGAGTGAGGCATTTAAGAGGTTTATTGTACCAATAACATTAGTTTCTAGAAAAGGGCGATAATTTTGTATTGCATTATCAACATGACTTTCTGCTGCAAAATGAAAAATTTTATTAGGTTTATACTTTTCAAAAATATATTTTGTATGTTCCTCATTAACAATATCGCACCAAATGAATTCTATTTGCTTATTATTAGGTATATTCTTTAAATCACTTGAATAACTTAGATTATCAATAACAATAATTTTAGAACTTGTTCTTTTTTGGATGAATTCTAAGAAATGACTTCCTATGAACCCTGCTCCACCAGTGACCAGAATTGTATCCAAAATCAAATATCTAATTTTTGATATTTTACCTATAAAAGGTGAAAAAAAAACAAGCATTATAAAAACTAGTTAGTCTTTTAACCGACTGTGAACTTTAAGCTTTTACAATTTCTCTCCTAAGAAAAGTAGAGTAATTGAAAAAAATCACCAAACATACGCAGGCGTTCATGTGATTTAAGCAATCTATAACTCAAAATCTAAAATGAAAATATCAAATTCAAAAAGTCTCCTCTGCCATTCCTATAGGTTTTCCAGTAGAATTGAAGAGAAATTGTTTAAGTGTGGGACTTAGATTTAAGGTATTTTTTGTATGAACTACTGAATTAAAAAAAAAGGATTAAGCATTAAAACAGTAAGGAAAATTATTTGATTCACCAAGCAAAAACTAAGCACAATTGGTAATTGAGGAATCCTTTACAAATTACCTGTTAGATATGTATGAATAGTTTTCCGTCATTTGCGGCCACTCAATATTGATTTATTCAAAGTCTTGAAAATCAGGTGCATTCAATTCCCTTTAATTCTCTGGGCTTATCTTCTAGAGAAACTTCATTGGTCACCTTGATAGTTAGAGCATTAGGTTAAACAATAAATCAACCCACAAAATCTGCTTTTAATTCCAATAGGTCAATGAAAATTAAAAAAGGTTTTTCAAGGTGGTCTAACTGTAACTAAGAGTTAATAAAGATGATCTTTATTCTTTGTTATGGAAAGGTATTTACTATCTATCTCTTCACAAAAACTAGCTAAAGCCGCTTCTGAAAAAATTTCGCGAATGTTCCAATTAATCTCAAAGGATAGTTTTGTTTTTCTTGATTTTGAAGAGTCCTTCATTAAGTTAATAAAGTTTTTAATAGATAAAAATTTAATGTGTTTTGAAAGAGTTGTCTAAAAAAAAATTAGATACAAAATAATTAATCAAAAAAAATCAACGTAAATAAAATAAAAAAAAAAGCACAAATCAATCGATCAGTAACGTAAAAAGTTGTCTTTCGGGAGATAGTTGTACAATGTGATACTTTTCCACATTTTCCTGTTTTCCTCATATTACAAAAAGTTTTGTGCGAGATTTTTGACAAGAACTTTTCTATGTATCAAGAGATACAAAATCCTGGAAATCAACTGCAGTGACTGGAGTTTAGCGGCCAGGTATATTTTTTGTAATTAATCCACTTATTCAATTGACATGCCCCCGGTTGAGATTTTTTTATAATTATGAATTTTGTGGAAAAGTGGAAAAACCCCTATAAAAAAAATAAAGATTCTTTTATTTCGTGAAAATCAAAAGAAAAGAAATCTACCCAAAACATCTTCCGCAGTAGTCGATCTAGCTTTTGTAGCTCTGGAAATTTTCAGCTTCCTCTGGATCTTTAATAAATAGTTCGAATTCATTTTCAAGATCATCAACTGTTCTGAAACCTAAAAATGCAATAGTTTCATTACGATGAGGATTTTAAGACAATACAGTTTTGTTAATCATGTTTTCGAAAAAAAAATAATTAGG
>MDTG01120779.1_pt1 | contig 10330 bp, 13 predicted proteins | sample 811421 | NCBI WGS metagenome assembly MDTG01 (sample SAMN05326645, study PRJNA326480) | marine metagenome | isolation source: seawater | place: Pacific Ocean: South East | collected 2011
ATATAAATATTTTATATTATTTATATTATTATGAATTCTTCTAATTATTATGATATTCTAGGGGTATCTAAAAATTCTTCTTCTGAAGAAATCAAAAAATCATATAGAAAGCTTTCTTTCCAGTATCACCCTGACCGTAATAAATCTCCCGATGCTAATCAAAAAATGACTGATATTAATAATGCATATCAAATACTTTCTGATACTAATAAACGTAAATCATATGATCATCAAATAAAATATGGTCTCCCTAATGACGATGCATCTCTCGAAGAATTCGGTGAACTTAATAATTTATTTACTAATTTATTTAAAGAAGCTATGAAATCACCCCCTGATATCAATGGATCTTCTAGTTTCGCTTTTTTTATGCCCGGTATGATGCCCGGATCCGGTATGATGCCCGGACCTGGTATGTTTCCTGGTATGATCCCTAATAAACTTTCTCCTAACAATAATAATAATAATTCCCGATCTACTGATTTTTTATCTGAATTATTTGGAACACAACCTCCTAATTTTCAAGAATGTATTACACCTGAACCTATTATTCTCGATCATACTATTTCTTTTCATGATTCTTATAATGGTACAAAACATTCCATCACATATGAAAGATGGGTTATATTTAATACTAGACGTATATCTGAAAAAAAAACTATTTATTTTGACATTAAACCTGGTATTAATGATAATGAAGTTATTATTATTGAAAATGAAGGTAATTTTATTGATAAAAATAATATTGGTACTGTTGAAATTATTATTTGTATTGATAATAACACTCCTTTCTTAAGAAATGGCAATGATCTTATATTTAAAAAGACTATCTCATTTAAAGAATCTTTATGTGGTTTCTCTTTCGTTCTTGACCATATATCCGGCAAATCTTTCGCATTTAATAATAATAATGATGATAAATGTACATTAATTTACAATGGGTTTCAAAAAATTATAAACAATTATGGTTTTAATCGTGATAATAATACTGGTAACCTAATTATAATTTTTGATGTTACATACCCTACCGGCCTTACATCAGATCAAATTAATTCTATTCGTGAAATTATTTAAATATCTATTATATATATATTTAAATATGTATTATGATTCTGATTCTGATAATGAATATCCTAGACCTATTACTAGTCATAGAAGAAAAGGTCAAATAACACCAAAAATTAGTAGAACTAGAACTACATTATTTATATGTTCTGATTGTTATTCTTCTATTCATAAAGAAAACTGTAATATATATTATTTTTGTAAAAAATGTAATTTAAAATTATGTAAACTTTGTTACGATTATAATGGTAATAAATGTGTACAAGGTTGTAAAAAAATATCTATTTATGTTAACCCTAATGAAAGTCGACCTCCTGAAGATATTAACAGTTTTATTGAAGTTGTCAAAAAAAAAGATAATAGTAAATGTGGTTGTTTTAATTTATTCTTCAATTGTTAATAATTCTTGTATATAACTACCAATAAAAATAAATGCTAATGCTATTGGTATACATATGATTATTATTATTGTTGTCATTATTTACTATTTATTATATAATATTTATATGATTTATAAATAAATTTAAATTTCATCCTCAAAATTCAGAAAAAAAAATAAAATTTTAAAAATAGTGAATTTGGGGGGATCAGACGTACCATTTTTTCTCTTTAAGTTATAAAATTTGTATTTCTTTATATTAAAAATATAAATTATAAATTATAATTAATTCTTTAAGTTCCAAAATTTGATTTCTTTAAGTATAAATAATAAATATTATGGAATCAAAAAAAAACTTTGAAAGTGAAAAGTTAAAATGGACATTTTTAAAATGTCCAAAAATATATTTCTATATTTATAATTTTTTAAAGAAAATGAAAAAAATGAGTTATGACGAAAATGCTTTAAAATGACTTTTTATATAAAAATATTTGTTACTGAAAAAAATTTTTTGCGTTTTTTCACTCGATTTTTTATGTCAGCCTATTTTAGGGAAAATGGCTGACAAAATGGCTGACAAAAATCGAGAAAAAATCGAGAGAAATTTCTATTGTAAAGCATGTGATTATATATGCTGTTATGAGAGTGACTTTAACAAACACAAAATGACTGCAAAACATAAACGACTGACGCTGGCTGACGCAAAAAATCGAGAAAATCGAGTGATTAAAAACAATCCAAAACAATCAGGATTTATTTGTGATTGTGGAAAAAAATACAAACATCGTCAGAGTTTACATAAACATCAACAAAAATGTAAATACATAAAAGAGGAAATAGAAGAGAAAGAAGAAGAAAATATACAGGTGAATGCAACAGAAAAGGTAGATAATACAGATTATAAAGAATTATTTTTTGAATCAATGAAACAAACTAATACATTAATAGAAAAGTTAACCGAACGTGACAAACAGATGTCAGATATTATTCCATTAATAGGAAATAATAATAATAATACAACAAATAACACAACAAATAATTTTAATTTAAATTTCTTTTTAAACAATGACTGTAAAGATGCATTAAATTTAACAGATTTTATAAATTCGTTACAATTACAGCTAGAAGATTTAGAATATACAGCGGATAATGGATACATAGAAGGGATAACAAATATATTTCAGAAAGCGCTATCGAATATGGAAGTAACAAAACGTCCGTTACATTGTACAGATTTGAAACGGGAAACGTTATATATAAAAGATAATGACGAATGGCACAAAGATAATACAAAAGATGAATTAAAAACATCAATAAATACAGTAGCAAATAAGAATATAGTGAATACAGGAAAATGGTTAGAAAAATATCCTGATCATATGGATGCAAGTTCAAGAGATTTTGAGAAATATGTAAAGATGACAAATAATACTATGGGGACAGGAGATGAGATAGAAGCGAATAAAATAACAAGGAATATAATGAAAGAGGTTATAATAGATAAGGGCGAGAATATGAAAAAGTAATATAAAGATAATTACGTGAATATAAGTAATATTATAAATGACAGAGGAAGAAGATTTTAAAGACGTAGCAATATCAATATCAAAAGTATATAAAAATGGAGGAGGAATATTATTATTAACAATACCAATATTATATTATAAAGAATATTATTTGGCGAATATATTTTTTTTAAAATTATTTTCAGCAAATTATTTTATAAGATTTTCATATTTATATCCGTATCCAGAATTATATAAATGGAAACATTTAATAAGATTAACAGATACAGGTCATATAGCAGCATTATTAGTATATTTTGATAAAAGATGGATACCGATAACATTTAATATAACATTTGTAATAACATTTGCATATTGGACAGCAACATTATTATTAGGTATGGAGGATGAGGATAGGACACAGAATAAAGAGATAATAGCGTGGATGCAAGAATTACATGCGAGTTTAAATCATGGGAGTTATTTTTTATGGATGATATATTTTATACACAAAAAGGAGATAGAATATAATTTTGATGATAATTCAATGTTGCATACAACATATTGGGTATTGGGATGGCTTTTTTTTATATATATACCATGGTATTATAAGACGAATGATTATGTATATTCAATAATGAGAACAAAAGGACAAGCGACAATATCAATAATAATGGTATTAATAATATTATATTTTTCAAATAAAGCAGGAAATTTATTAGTATCAATGGTATAAAATTATTTTTTTCATAAAATTGATTAATTTTATGAAAAAAAAAAGAAGATTAAATAAAATAATGGAGAACTTAGCATTAACAAGATATCTATTTTCATATATAGAGGTAAGACAGACATTGTTTGTTTGTATATTAGAAAAAAAATATGAAGAAGCATTGTATTGGGGGTATGAATTATATTATTCAGGTTATAAAGATAGTACATACGAGTATTTGTTTAAGATATATAATGAATTATTTATAAAAAGAGAACGAATGGAAGAAAGAATAATAGATGAATATAATAAATGGAAGAGAGATAATGAATTAGATGAGATATTAGGTACAATAATAATAAATTTATGTAATGAGGAATATGATATATCAAAATTTACAGAAAAATATCTAACAATAAAATGTAAAAAGAAGGATGATAAGGTGAATGATAGTAAATTATTTATATTAGTAGGTAAGAAAGATATAGAAAAATATAAAACATTATATTTAAAAGGGAAGATGAGGGATGTATTGAAGAATGTATACAAATATGAATTAAAGACAGAGTATAATGATGTATTTGAAGCGGATAAGTTAGATATAAATGATAGGAAAGGAGCGATATGTATGAATTGGGAGGTATATGCATATAGGACACCATATTGGAGGGATTTGATAGATGAATATAAAGGGAATATAGTAGAAAATAAAATAGTATTTGAGAATGATGATTATTTGGAAGAATTTTATGAAAAATATTACTTAGATATGGATGAGCAGGGTTCATCAATACAGAATATAGCATTAGGGATAAATAATAAAAAGAAAAAGACAGTAAAAGAATTTATAACAGATTTTAATGGGGAAATGACAATAAAGAAGAAGAAGAGTACAATATCTATAAAGACGGAGGATAATTAATTAATTGATTAGTAAGATTATATGTATTATTAATAAAATTAATAGAATGTGTAAGAAGAGTATCATATGATACTGACCAGACTAAAGTATCTTGTTCTAAAAATTTAATACTATATAAGGCATATGAAGGTAAAAACAAAACATAACCTGGATATACTTTAAAATCGATAATAGGTATATTTTTTTTATTTTTATAGTTCCAAATATTAATAGGGGAAGAGTATTTCAAAGTTTTATCATCAAATTTAAAATCGAGTGCATCAGCATAATTAAAAGAAGTAGTTTTAACAGATATTTTACCTTGGACAACAATAAAAAATGAATTAGAGAAAGAATGAAATTGAAGTGGGGTAAAAGAGAAAATAGAACCAGAAATAATATCATAATTAGTATTATAAACAAATGAAGGTTGAATATTATTATTAAAATTATTAAAATGATTAATAATGTCGTTATTAATTAAAAAAGTAGAATTATTAATAGTAAAATATTTAGTTTTATATTTTTTAAAGAGGTGTGCAGCTTTATTTAAATTTTTAACAATAATATTATCATTATTAATATTATGAATATTAACATTAAGAAATTTATTATTAATTAAAGAGTCAATATTAATACTATTAAATAATAATGGATCAAAATGAATATATTCAAAAATAAAAGGTTTATTCATTTTACATGTATTTTGTGTAATAGAATTATTAATATAATCAATTTCAGATACAGAATCAAAAATAGGATAAGTTATATGTTTTATAATATGAAGATAAAGAACAAATGTACATAAAATAATAATAAAATTATAAATATTAGACATTAGTATAATATTTTATATGAAAATAGAAAATAAATGTAAACGAACTAATTTTTACTTTGAGGTACATAAACAATTTTTTCAAGAATACCTAAATTAGATACAAGAGGTTCAATAAGAGATTTAATATTAGTAATATATTTTGGAGAATTGTATATAAATGCTTTTTCTAAAGCATCTACACGTGTTTGATACTTAGAATGTTTAAAAGTTTGTAAAGCGAATGCTTCAATAAATGGTCTAATTCTTTGAATACCGGATACAGTTAAAGAAAATATGTCAACATGAATATAAAATTTATCATTTTCATTTAATATTTTATGAATTAAATTGTCTAGATGATTAATAATAGTATTATAATTATCAAAATGTATAATAGGTTTAACTTTTTCATAAGTAGCAAATATACAAGATGGATTATTATTATCAATATAAATGATAGTTTCTAAATAATCATTAATATTAATTTCATTACTAATTTCTTTTGCTAATTCTTGTTTTTGTTTATTTTTAAAAATTCTATTTTTACCATTATTTTTATAATATTCATTTGTTTTTTCTTCAATTATTGTTTTGTAATTATTATTATTCATATTATATTTAATAATAATTATATATTTATATATTTTTTAAATTAATTATTCAATAACTTTATTATCTAATTCTTGTGATTCTTTGTTTAATAACTCGGAATCGATATCATTAATATGTTCAGATATATTAACATCTTGATTAGTTAATACTTTAATTCTTTCATCAAAAAGTGTTTTATTTACTTCCATAGTGAAAGATTGTACTTTTAAAACCATATCTTTTAAACTTTGTATTTCATTGACAAGTATTTGAAAACGGGAATCAATTTCGTCATTTGTTACATTAATATCAGAGGATGAATCATTTATATTTTCTTCAAGTTTAGTAATTCTGCTATTAAATGCAGTAATAACTTGTTGCATAGTTAAACCATTTTGTTTTGTTGATGAATTAAAATCTCTAGGAGGAACTACAGTATTATTATCTGTATTCGCACCTGTAGCTCTACGTTTTTTAGCAGCGGATAATGAAGCGGCAGACATTATATATAATAAAAAAATGAAAAAATGTAAACAATTTAACGAACATAATTAATAACCTAAAGTAAATAATTCTTTTCTATCTATTCCATATAGTAAAATAAAATGTCTGATCCAGCAAAATTATTACAAGAAATTCCAGGCGGTGCCGTTGAAAATAATAAAACATTTGTAAAACATATATTTAATATGACACCTGAAGGGAAAGCAGAGTTTTTAAATGTATTACAATATGGTATTTTAGGTTTAATACCAATATTATTATTAAATAAATTAATTCATAATTATATCCCAGAAGCGAATGAAGAAAAATCTAGTTTAGAACTTTTAGTAGAAATTATGTTACAAATAGTAATAATGTTTTGTGGTATAATATTAATTCATCGTGGTGTTACATATTTACCTACATACAGTGGTTATTTATATGAATCATTAAATTTAACATCAGTAATATTAGCATTTTTAATAATAATTTTGAGTTTACAAACTAAGATAGGAATAAAAGTAAATATACTATGGGATAGAGTACTAGATATATGGAATGGAACAACTGATATGGATGAAAGAAAGAAAAAAAGACAAGAGAACATGTCAAATAAAAGTTTATTGACACAACATAGACCAAGTCAAGCAGATACATTTGTAGATGGTCCTTCAGGTATGTTTCCACCACAACCGGTAGTAACAAGTAAAGAAACAACAAATTATGATCATATGTTAGGAGGAACTACTGGAAATAATACCGAACCAATGATGAATGATGGTCCAATGGCAGCAAATAGTTTAGTAGGAGGTGCATTTGGATCCGCATTTTAAATAATAATAATAAATAATTATAAGTATTTATTATATAATGAGTAATAATCCAACTGATAATATATTATATGAAAAAATAAAAAAACAGGTATATAAAGATATACCAAAACATAGTGCATACAGAAGTGGAATAGTAGTTCAAAAATATAAAAAAAAATTTACAGAAAAATATGGAAAGAATAAGAAACCATATACAGGAAAAAAAACACAAAAAAAAGGATTAAAAAGATGGTTTGCGGAAGATTGGAGAAATCAACGAGGTGAAATAGGTTATAAATATAAAAATGATATATATAGACCAAAAAAAAGAATAACTGATAAAACGCCTGATACACATGATGAATTAACAGATACAGAAATAAAAAAAGCTCGACGTACAAAATATAAAAAAGGGAGGGTTAATCGTTTTAAAAAAGCAGGAAATAAAACACAAAAAAATAAAGAACATTTAGGATTTAAACCAAATTTATCACCGAGAGAAATATTTAAATTAGGTTCATTTGGTGGTACATATTGGAGACCAATAAAATCAAAATTTTTTGATCATGAATTAAAAAATATGCATAATAAATATCCAAAATCATGGTGGAAAGGTATACCGGATGATAATCTTACAAGATCATTTGATAAATATGATATTAATATAAATAAATATGGTGTAAAGGTGGGAACAACATTAGAGTTTTGGGAAAAAAAGAATTGGATAAATAAAACACATCCATATGGATGGGTACAATGGTATTGTGATTATTATATAGGTAAACGTGGTCCAGATGATGAAAGACAAATAAAAAGATGGAAAGCATTAGCAGGTCCGAATGGAAGATTTATGCGTTTCTTAGTAACACAAATAATAAAAAAAAAGGCAAAATGGGATGATGAAACAGTAAGTCCAAAAATAAGACAAGTATTACAACATTGGGGTTATAAATTAACAAAAAATGATTATGATAAAGATTTGATAAGACGAGGATTAAAAAATTGATTTAATAATATAATAATATAAATTATTAAATAAAATGTGTAAAGTTATTTTTATAGAAAATATATTAAAATTACAAGATAATAAAGCATTAATAGAATTGGATAGAGAAAATATAGAAAATATAGAAAAAATAGATGAGATAGATGAAGTTAAAAATATGATATATGTAACAATTGGATTATTTATATGGTTTATTATAATTTCATTTGTAGTAGATGAATTATGCAATTAAACCGACAACATTATTATTATTTTTTGCTTTTGCAATAAATGGACTAGGTGTATGTTTAGGTAGTATACCTTTTTCTTTTTCAAGTCTACGAATTTCATTAATTATTTCATTTTTTTTGTTAAAAGGGGCAGAACTTGCGTCACCTTTTTTATGAGGTCGACCTTGTACAGAGAATAATCTATTTCTTAATTGTTTTCCTGACCAAATATCTTTTTGTTTACCTTTGGATGAGGTAATTTTTTTACTGTAATTATCAGTAATTCTAGTTCTTCTAGTTCTATTATTACTTTTACTTTTAGATTTACTTCTAGTTTTACTTTTAGATTTGATACTTACAGTTGTGAGATTTAGAATAGGACTATCAGGAGGTGTTTCTGGTCTAATAGCATCAGAACGAACACGAGGGATTTGAAAAACATTTTGTTTAGCTCTAATTTCAGGTTTTGGTATAGGGATAATAGTAGGAAGATCAGATATACTAATTTGTAAACCATTTTCACTTAAAAGACCATTTCTATTTAATATATTTTGATACATTTGTGTTAATTGATGACAATCTCTTCTTTTAGTAATATCCCAATTAGTCATAATATCAGAAATATTAACAAGATCATTAAAAAGATTATTATTTATGAATTTTTTAAATTTATGGGCGGCATTAGAAAGAGCCATACCGACACCATAGGAGTCGATAGTATATATAGCTTTAACTAAGAAATCATTATATTTAGTAATTTTAATATATTTAAGTGTTTCATATAATTGTTCATTACGAAGTTTATTAGTATGAACCAAACCTACTCCTGTGTTACCAGGATAGATATCAGATAATGCAAATGCGGCCCAATCATCATGTGCATTACCATAAGAGTTTTTATAAAAATATTTTTTTGTAATATCATACAATTTTTTTTTTGATTTAAGATCTTTAACAGCACTTTTAAATTTACCATTGTTAATAAATATAATTTCAGGAGGGAAAGACCAATGACAATCGTCACCTACATAATATTGATCACGTGAACCTTTATGTTTAATAGAATTATATTTTGAAGTTAATCCGAAATCAATAAAGTTTAATCTATTAGTGTCTTTATTATAAACCATATTATCAAGTTTTATATCATTATGAATAAAATCATCATCTTCTAATGAACGTAAACCGATAAATGCACGTTCGAATTCAATAAAAAATTTTTTGATAATATTATTATTGAGAGTAGTAGGAGATTTGGGAGAAAATTCTTTAATAAATTTTCTTAAATCTACACCACCGTCTTTCATAATAAGGAGACTAAGATTATCAGATAATGGGGTAGGTTCACCATTTCTTATTTTAAGAGCTTTTTTGAATGTGTTATTTTTACATTTACGTATATAAGAACGTTGTTTTTTATTATCTAATGGTGAACATTGTGTAGGTGTGCCACTATGAAATTTTTCATCAGAGTCTATATTTTTAATGTTTTTAAATTCGGCTAATTCACTGTTAGCTTCTTTTTTATCTAGGATTTTAGATATTTTATTAGTATAATTAAGGTTAGATGGTTTATTTTGACATAATAAACTAGGTTTATGTACACAACCATAAGTACCTTCTCCTATAACACTTGATTTACTCATATATAATAAGAGAATATATTATTAAATATCAATAGAATTAACAATTTGCATTTGTTTAACAGAACGTTTAATAGTATTTTGTTTTTCTAAATTATTGAATAGATAGTCAGTATTAGGACTAATTTCATTTTTTTTAATTTGTTTATAAACAACATCAATATTTTCAATTACAGTAGAAACAGTTTTTTTATCATTAATAATATC
>MDTG01131117.1_pt1 | contig 10330 bp, 7 predicted proteins | sample 811421 | NCBI WGS metagenome assembly MDTG01 (sample SAMN05326645, study PRJNA326480) | marine metagenome | isolation source: seawater | place: Pacific Ocean: South East | collected 2011
CGAAAGAGACGTCGTCTTCGCGCGAGAAGAGGGGAACAAAGGAAAAGGTCAAAGACGGAAACGACTGGAGACGACGATCGAGAGACGTGTGGTTGAGCGGCACAAATACCAGTTTCTCTTCTTCTTCTTCTCGCATATGTGTTGGCCCCAAAGGCGTCGAGAGTACTCTCGTCGAAGGAGACACGAAGAAGAAGAAGATGAAGGCTGATGAAGGCAAAAATCTGGACGACGGGTCGTCTGTACCCCCCGACGAGAGTTTTAGGAGGACATCATCGGGAGGAAGAATGTCGAACGACGCCGCCCAACAAAATCGTCGACGACGAAAAGAAAAAGAAGAAGAAGAAGAAATAATAATAATGGAAGAACGGAGAGAAGAACACTCGAGAGGATGCACGGCGACGACGTCGAAACCAACGACGACGACGACAAAAGAAGAAGATAAATACCTTCTCTACAGGCAAGCGATGGAACGCCTCGCGAGTAGAATGAAACGAGACAACGATAAACACGCGCATCAATCGAAACTGATCGAAGAGACGCTCCAAAAAGAACACCTGATGTTACAAAAAACGCTCGAAAAAGAACGCGTGCAACGTCAAAAATTTGAGAAAGAATGCGAAACTTTACACCAGAAAACGCGCGCCATCGCGCGCGAACGCGCGCGATTTTCGAAAGAGGCGTCGCTCGCTTCGATCGAACGCGAAAAGTTGCTCCAAGAAATCGCGCGCACGAAATCGAAAAGCACGCGCTCGATGAAAGAGAAAGAGTTTACCATCGAAGCGCAAGGTAAAATGCTGGATCAACTGAGACGAGAGCTGGAAATGAGCGAACGAATGTCGCGCGAATCCGAGACGAAGCGTAAAGAACTCATCGAGGAACGAGAAGCCGCGAGGCGAAACGTAGCCGACGCGAATGCGAGATTGAAAGAGTTGGAAGAAAAAACAACAGATGCCTCGCAAAATTCGCGAGCGATATCAATCGCACACGAACGAGTGTTTGCACTCTCGAACGACTTGAAAGAGAAGAACGAAGAGGTGATGAAAGTGGAAGCGCAGAACAAAACATTACAAAAGGAAGTCCAAGAGAGAAAAAGAGAGTTCTCGGAGATCCAAACGCAGTTAGAATCGGACCTAAACTACGAACGAGAGTTACGCGCGAACGCGGAAAAGACCATGCGAGAAACAATATCGGAAATGAAACGGATCGAAGAGGAAAAAAAGAAAAGAATCGAGGAGTTACGCGTCTTGGAAGAGTCTTTAGAGAAAGTGGAACAGGAAAAAGACGCGTTGAAGGAGACGGTGCGTCAACGCGAAGGTGAAATCTTGAAGCATTTGAACGTCATCGAAGAAAAAGAAAACATCGAAAACGAGATGCTCGAAAAGTATTCGACGGTGCAACAAGAGATTGAACTGAGGGACTTGAAGGCGATGCAATCGTATAATAATAATAATAATAATAGTTCGAGCACGAATAATAATAATAATAATAATAATAGATATGATGACGAAAAGAAGAGTGGTAATCAAGAAAGAAAAGAGAACCAACAACAAAAGCAAAATGCCACATCGTCGTCATCAAACCACTCGAGACTGTTAGCCATCGATCGACAGAAAGTGACCGATATGACGAAAGCGATGCGACAGTTAGAGCGGCAATTGCAAGCCGAGAAGAGAAAATTGCACGAGAAAGAGAAGGCGTTGACTGAATTAGAGCAAAAGTATGCGGCGACTGCTCGACGCGTCACCTCAGACGACACGAAAGCCGAACAGGAGTTGAACGTTTTGACGGAGAAAGTGAAAGAGATGACTCGAGAGATTGCGGAGAAAGATGAGCGGTTACGTGCAAACGAAGAGTTGTTGAACAAAATGCACTCGGAGAAGAAAAAGCAAGACGGTGAACTCGAACGCATGCGCGTCTCGTTGAAGGATAAAGACGAGGTGGTCAAAAAGTTGGAAGACGATTTGATTCAACAAAAGTCGAAGGAGAAGACGACGAGCCCCGGTAAAAATAACGACGACAAAAACGGCATCATCATCACTCAGCAACATCTGAAACAAAAAGATAGACTCATCCAAGCCGAGCAGTCGAAAGTCGCCGCGTTGGAAGAACAAGCGAAGCGAGCGAAAGCGGAGCGAGACTCTTTGGAAAGACAGCTAAAGATGGCGGAAGAGAAAGAGACGTCGCTATCGGCCCGAGTGGACGCGATGCAGCGCGATCGAGATAAATCGTCTTCAAACGCGAAATCGGAGCTTTTCGAGGCCAATCGCAAATGTTTGGAGTTGAGAACCGAACGCGACGCGAAGGACGCGGAGTTGCGAGAGATGCGCGTCAAGCTAAAAGAGACGAAAGATTTGTGCGAGAACGAGCAAAAGGTGCGCGTACAAACGCAGGAAGATTGCGCGATTTATATCGAAGACTTGCTTGACGCCGCAGAGGTCGCGAAAATGACGATTTGCGAACATCAAAAGACGATCGAGACGAACGGGGAGGAGATGGACCGGTTACGGACGATCGCGGCGGGCGCGGAAAAGAAGTGCGAACGAGCGGCGGCGGAAGCGGCGGCATGTAAAGCATCTTTGGAGCACACGCAAACGCTGTTGAATACTCGCGTCGAGGAAATCGAACGTTTACGCTCTGAAGCGAACAGAGAGAGGGATAACATGTCTTCAAAACTGCGTTTCTTGGAAGACGAAACCGCGAGTTTACACGCCAAAGTGCGAGACAAACAAGCGACGTTGAACGCAGCGTTAGGCGACGTTTCCAAGTATCAACGAGAATCCGAACAGTCCAAACGGCAGTTGGAGGCCTTCCGCGCGTCGAAAGAGGTCACGGAAGAGCAATTGCGCGAGGAACGAGAAAATTTGCAGAAATCCGAACAAAACTGCGAACAGCTGTCGGATATGTTGAAGAAGAACGTCGAACGACACGCGAACGTGTTGAGCGCGAACGAGCGCATGAAAAACACAGAATTTGAGAATTTGAAAGACGCGTTGAAAACGCTCGAGAGGAAAGCGATGAAAGTTGCCGAGGTGGTGCACATCCATAAATCGTTTTTCGACGGATTGGACGCGGAAGCGCAAGTGATTGTCGAAAATTTCTGCGCGGCGAGTAAGAACGTATCGTCGCCAATGCCGTCAAAGACGACGATAAAACTTTCTTCTTCTCCTTCTGCTCACGCGAACGGCAAGACGCCGATGACGGCGCCTTTGTCAATTCGAGACAACTTTGTCTCCGCGCCTTCCTCTCCAGCGGACAGATTTCAAACGCCAAAGACGTCCATGCGAACAACTTCTCGCTTAGGCCGAACGTCGACGACGACGAAGAGCGCTGGAAAACCAGTCACATTTTCTTCATCATCATCCGCCGACAAACAAAGAAGTCACGTCTCGCAACGCATCTGGGGCATGGTCTCGGAAGCGTCGAAGATCAACGTCGATTTACAGGGTTTAGCGGAAACCGCCAAGAAACGATTATCGCAAGAGCACAAGACGGAGAGGAGCGCCGGCGCGGTGAAAGCGTTGCGCCTCGACGTCGACGGAGGAGAAGATTCCGGTAAGAAGGTGAAACCGGCGGGGACCCCGTCGAAGCGTCGCGTGTTACAACCGGTTCCGTTCGCTCGCGTTAATTAATCATCAATCGGTGAGAGAAAGAGACTTTATTAGAGTTTAGCGTGTAGATTATGCTATAATAAAAGGAATCCTCCTCCTACGTACTACGTATGTCTTTTAATTTCTCAGAAACGCCTTTTTTTCCGAGGTTGGTTGGTCAACACACCGCCACAAAAAGAAAACATTCGTTTGTCAAAAAATGAACGCTCCTCTCGTCGAACGCGAGAACGACGACGAGGAGGAGGTGGAGGAGGGAGTGCTTTTGTCTTCCCCTCCTCCTCCTCCTCTTCCTGTGCTAACCCATCATGGGTTGATCCCTTTGAACGCGTCCGATGGTGGGATCGAAGCGAACGAGATGCGGATTAAATATTATTATCATCAAATGTCTTCTCTCGATCAAAAATCGGACGACGCCGTCTCGATCCAATCGGTATCCCGCGCGGATAAAGGCACGCGGACAGACGGCGATGAGGAGATGCTCGAAAACAACAACAACAATGTCTGTGGTAATGCTCTCGTATCCCACGACGACGACGACGACGACGACATCTCGAAACTGAAAATGATAACGACGACGACGAAGAGAGTTTTAGTTTTGGATGACGATAACTCGACGGAAGAAGAAGAAGAGGAAAATGTTCAGAAAATAAAGAAGAAGAAGAAGAAGAAGAAGAAGCCGTTTGAAACAGAGCGCACGAGTATGAAAGATGACGACGGCCATTGTGGTTTTGGCGTGCCCGGGTTCGTCGAGAAGCAGCCGAAAATGGTGCCGAAACAACACCGCGAACTGAACTCAATCATCGACAATCAAAGCGTGCTCACCGCAAACCGAAGAGACCATTTCACCCCTTTCGCCTCGAATCTGCACAACAAAATACTCTTGAAACGAATATGCATAAAAGCTGGCAACAACGCTCGCTTTTTCCTCTCTAAAACTTCGAAGGCATTCAGAAAAGTAACGTTAAGAGAATTCGGCGTCATGACATCCTCCAACATCGAACAAGGAAGAGTCAAAGCGGTAAAAATTTACGAAATCGAAACCCCCGCGCAATTCGTTTTGTGCGTCGAACACGGTTTACAACTCAACGATTTGGTATTTGCCGCTTTAGCAGACGGGGGACAACTCAATGTCTTGAAATACTTGCACGACCATCTCTTACCGGACAAGATGTACCACTGTTCGTTAGCGGTAGAATACGCCGCTCAGAACAACCACTTGGAAACTTTAAAATACCTCATCGAATACCACGACGCGCCGGTCTGTAAAGACGCCTGTTGGAGAGCCGCTTGGAAAGGCTCCTTAGAGTGTTTGGAATACTTAGTGCTTGTGCGCAGATGTCCTTTTGATCGACAAGAGTGCCACGATATTGCCTACCAAAATGGACATTTTGAAACCGCCAAATGGATCAAAGAGCGTTGAAAGAAAAGAGTAAGAATCTAGGCGCATTTTCATGATATTCATCATCTTCTTCTTCTTCTTCTTCTTCTTCTTCTTCTTCTTCTTCTTCGTGCATTCATTTTTCGTACGCGCCAAACAAAAACGCAGTATTATTACACACATATTTCCATGAACTCTCTCTGCCTGTCTCTGTAGTAATGATGACGACGAGAGAGAAAAGAAAGTGTGAGTACCGACAACAACGAGAACGATATAATAAAACCCGAGAATGTAATCGCCCGTTTGGCACAGTGTAAACCATTAAAATCGGTCAACCCCGCTTCCTATCATGAGGGCAGAAATGATCGATGTGAGACGACATTGGACAGATTCGCTCAAAGCCACGAAGAGCTAACGAAACCGTGGCAGACGTCTGCAACGAAAAGTATGGATATGCGCGCTTCTTGACCCAACATCCGCGAGAGAAACGCAGCGTTGCAACATAAAAGCGCCCTAGAAAAACTACTAATGTAGCACGCAGATCAGGGCTCGCTCGATGACACTACAAAACGTCGAGCAGCCCGGGGTAAGTCGCGTGCAAAAACGAACGAGAAAATTAATAAAATGTGCCAGCAGACAGGTCGACGCGCGCGACCTACGTTACGTGCAAAACACGCAACGAAGCGTTCGTATCGGTTTAAGATCTGGTCTAAAATATGATCTATGCTTCGGCCAAACGGCGAATATTCGGTGTATGAATCGAATCTTCAGGTGTCTAACGTACAAGCAATACAAAAGAGAAGACGAACGAGAGAGAAACGGACACGTCGTCGTCGTCATACCTTTCGGGGGCGAGCGCGACGACTCGCCGCGTCCAAGAAGCACACCGAAAAGGAAAAGAGACAACAGAAACGGCATCCCCAAGTAAAACATACTGATGCGCGTCGTCTTCTCTTCCATTCCTTCTCCTCATTTTTGACCCGTGTTGTGTCATCAAAATGAAACCGCCGTTTTCCACGACTGACGCGACCGATCCGCGCGCCCGCGTATACTCAACTTGTATATTCTTCTACGAATGAATCAAAAATTTCATCGAGAGCCAATTCCAGTACGCGTAAAAGATAATCACCGGGACGGACACCAAGAGCGGGTACAGAACGCGCTCGTTGTGTTTACTCTCTTCTTCCGCGTTATCGACCTCATTTTTGTTGATGGGGTTGAACACGCACGCGCACAGTACCCAAACGGAGAGACACGTGAGCCCAACCCCGATGTAATTCGCCGCCGAAAACGAAGAAAAAAACACCATTTCTTTTCTACTCTACTCCCATAAAGAGGTCATCAATCCTTCAAAAAGGGGCATCAAACGACGACGTCGCGTCGAAACACCGCCTTCCCGATCCTCTTTGCGGGATTTGGATCCAGGAAGCGCCCATGTATGCGTTACGTTTGAAGACGAAGAATTTGTAAGGGAAAATTTGTGTGTTCAAATTTAGGGTTTTGATTTGACGTTTTGGTTTACAACAACAAGAGAGAAAGAGCGCGCGCGCGACCGCCTGTGGCTCCTCTCCTCCTCCCTTGTCTCCTCTCTGCTCTCCACGGCACTTCCTGGTGGCCTTTGCTGACGGCGTTCGGGTCGCATTTCGCTCGACTTGGCAGTTTGACTTTTTTAAAGTTGTTTTCTTCCTTACACGCGTCGCACGCGTCTTTCGTCTCGTGGCACTCGGCGACGCACGGTTCCGCGAATGTAATAAAACCGTTCCGAGCGAGTTCTCGGATGACGATCCATTCGGTATCGTCTCGTTCGACGTTAGCTGGGACGTCGCAAGGGTCGTAGTAGTGGTATAACGCGCCGTGTTGGGTGGAGACTTGGAAGCCGTAGACGGAGACGGAGTGGCAGCGTTGTAAGGCCAGTAAGATGCCGTACAGACCCGAGGTGGCTAAAAAGTTTACTTTTTGCGCGACGTATTCCACGAAATCCGGCGCGAACGCGTAGAGTTTCAACGGTTTCTTTTGTTTCGAGTTCCAAAACAAACCTTTTATCGCGCTTTTTGCCCGGAAGTGGATTAAAATACTCTCGTCCGTTTTCGGTTCGTGGAAGCCCCAGTTTTGGGTGTTGGTGATTCGGTAGGTCGTTTTCGAGCCTACGTGCTTTTCAAAACCTCTCGTCGGAGCGCTGTTGAAACGGAAGACCATGTCATGCTCGTCGATGTCGCTGCCGTGATCGTAATTTAAAACAATTCCGGAAGAGCCGACCACCGCGCACGTGCCGAAAAACGCGCGTCCAATCTCGTCTTTTTTCGGTAAGATTTTCGCAAATTGGGAGAAAAGCGGTTCCTCGTTCGGGACGAGGACCCGATAGCCTCCATCTGGATCTTTCTCTTTTCCGGGTAAAGTCACTGCCACTTGCTTATCTTTCAAAACTCGATCTCGATTGATGGCTAAATCGCCTTCGAATTCGCCCGTAAACGCTTTCAAGCAATCTATATCTTTAAACTCCAAAGGCATCGGTTTCACTCGGTCGCAATTGGTTCCTTCGTACAATACCGAACACAAACACTTGTTCAATTTGCCGCTATACGCGCCATGTTTGCCGCATTTTCTACTATCATTACTATTGCTGTTACTAGTATTACCGCCGCTGCTACTACTATCGTCTGAATCGTCGTCTGAATCATCGTCGTCGTCAATTGTCGCTACGAGCGAGTACGGATTCATCTTCTTTGTTTCTTTCCTACCGTCGTCGTACGTGTCATCATTTCCACTCTCGCCCAAAAGACGTTCGTGCTGATCCTCTGCACGTCCCGTATCATCATCGTCAACTCCACTCGATATTACTCCGGATTGTGATGATTTTGCTGAAGAGTATTGTACTCCCCCGTAATTATATCCAAAAGTGCTTCCTTCCGAGCGCAGTCCCCCCGAATACTGCTGGCCGCGATGAAACGAGGAACTCCCAAAAGACGAACCGCCACCACCATCGTCCTTCCTGGTGGTGTTTTCGGCGTCGCGAAACTCGTATTCAGAGATGAAAACCAGCGTTGCAATCACCCCTAAAAATGGAAGGCATTTTGCGATTGATTTTTTCAGTCGAATCTTCTTATTCAAGAGAGAGGACGACGACGATCGAGAGAGTTTGGACGGCGTGCCGAGCATAAATGCGCCTTCTCCGTGGTGAAGGACACTCCGCGACCCAAATCTGCCGTTTTTGTTTCTAAAGCACGAAAGCGAAAGAATGTGTTTTTGTCCGAGAACGAAATGCGTGTGGATTAATGACACAAATGAAGACAAATAAAAAAGGAAGAAAAAATCCAGCCAAAACAAAAGCGTCAAATCTTCTAATAAGGATGCAATACCTCTCGCGCGACAAAAGGTATTATTCATAGCTATCATATATAGGTACCACTCTATTATATATTTTTTGTTCTTCGCGTTCGGAAAGGTGGTGGTGGGAAATTTGAGCACCTCTCGATCTCTTTGCGTAGTCGCGCGTTTCTAAAAGCGCGTCTCCTTCTTCTCGACGTTATGGAAAACCGCCGCCGCTTTCGCGGGACGAGGAGGCAATCGGACGCTTACAGCGCTCCGCCGAAACTTTTTTGCGTGTTGTGTTCTCTCTCTCTCTCTCTCTATTTATTTATGTATTTCTCGATCGATCGATCGATCAAAACAGCCATCGTTTACAAAGCCTCTCGGAGCACATACATTTTACCGTTTTCTTTAATTTATTGCCAAATCTGTTCGGCGAATAATCGATAGTTAACTGTTCGCCTTTTTTCACATCTTTGCACGCGAAGAACGCTAATCGAGGCACGTACTTCATGGTTTCGATTATTCGTTCCTTCTCGGTTGGCGCATCAGAAGGCGACGCGTGTTTCTTATGTTTTTGTGCGTTGTTCGGTAACTCCAACGTCGTGCAGTTTGGTTTGCACGAGTGATTAAAGAATCGACCGACGTTGCCGCTGCGCGTCGGGTCTATGGAGTATTTTTTCTCGTTCACTGGACTGGTGATGTCGTGTAAATAATACCATCCTTGCTTGCTGTATTCCTTCTCTCGAAATTGCGCTTGCTCTCGAGAGATGATTTCGCCCACGTATTCGCATATGAAGGAGCCCGTAGAAATGTCGCGCGTCGCGCGGATGCCGAAACCGATTCGATCGTTATCGCACTTGTAGACGTGCAATTTGAACAAGACCGATCCACAATCGATGCTTTTGGTTGGACACTCACCTTTGTTATACTCGTGGACGTCTGCGTCCGTAACTGGATCGTCCCGGTTGCTCGTGAAAATCGACGCTAAACGTTTACACGTACACTTTTCAAAGTATCTCTCTTCTTCGATGATTTTATCGTCCGACGAGAGCATGAAACGGTTGGTGATGTAATTGAATGGCACTTGCACTTGGTTGCAAAAGGTTTCGCCGGTGACGTTTTCGGACCATTCGATTGGTTCTCGTTCTTCTTTGTTGTTGTTGTTTTTTATTTTCTTCTTCATCTCGGCGGCGGTAGTGTAGCTCTTCGTCGGCGGCGGCGGCTTTTTCGCCTGCGCCACATTTTTCTTGTTGTCTTCGTTTGTGATTTCATTCATCGTCGGCGGCGGCTTTTTCTTCTCTTTTTTTACCTCTTCTTCAACAATCTTATTTACTCTTCTAACGTCGTCGTCGTCGTCGTCGTCGTCGTCGTCCAAATGTCGTCCCCTTTTCGCTCTACTCTTGGGGGCCGGATGTATAAACGCCACGCGCTCAAACACTTCTCGGGATCCCTTTGCCTGAGAAACTTTCTTCTTCTTTTTCCCTCCTGTTCGTCCTGCGCGTTGCCCGTTCCTTACCTCCCCTTTCCCTGCAGGTCTCGAACTTCTCCGGAACATATTCAGATTGATTTCCAACAGCGTCTCGACGTGAATCACGTGCGACGTGCCGTCCCACGCGTACAAATTATCCCCAATCTCCTTTACCCATCGCACGCCGACGCTGTTCTTTTTCGGGTGCACTTCCACGATCTTTATTAAAGTAGTAGTATTCGTGTTGTTGTTGTTGTCATCAGTGGTGAATTTAATTAAAAGAGAGAGAGAAAAAAAAACTGACGAAACATTCTCATCCGTCGTCGAATTCGTATATATATTCTCGAATTGTTGATGATGACGATCCCGATTTGCGACTCGATGACATCGCATCAAAATCTCGATCCAAAAACAAAACACAATAATTCACGTACCCGTCCAAACCATTTCTGCGTCTCTCCGGACTCTACTTTCACCCACGCGCCGAGTTCGCAGTGCTGTCAAAGTCGTTTCGAGAGGAGGAGAGTAAAGCACAGAGAGAGAGAGACTTTCGTGAGTCACATCGAA
>MDTG01170829.1_pt1 | contig 10330 bp, 7 predicted proteins | sample 811421 | NCBI WGS metagenome assembly MDTG01 (sample SAMN05326645, study PRJNA326480) | marine metagenome | isolation source: seawater | place: Pacific Ocean: South East | collected 2011
CCGGAAAAGGCCGCCTTCGCACTGGATCTTCTGTACATCAAAGACATCAAAGTGTTGCGCGCGCCGCCCTATATCGACACCGGCCTTACCTGGCTCGCGGGCCAGCTGAAGGGCGTGGAGGGCGCGGCGTGACAAATGTGACCGACGCTACCTGCGACGCGGGCGCTGACGCGACGATTCGCGCGTGCCTGTCCCTCGATCAGCCGCGCAGCTTCTTTCTCTTTGCCGGGGCGGGATCTGGAAAGACGCGATCTCTCAAGGAGGCACTTGAGGGATTGGACACACAGACCCTGACCACCTTGCGCAAACACAGCCGCAAGATCGCCGTCATCACCTATACCAACGCCGCCGCAGATGAGATCACACGCCGCGTCAAGGCCGATCCGGTGTTTCAGGTACAGACCATCCACAGCTTCGCTTGGTCGCTCATCGAGGGGCGCACGGCGGATATTCGGGGCTGGCTAGAGAGCAACCTGCGGACAGAAATTGCCGAGATCCAGGCAGCCCATGCGAAGGGCCGTGCGGGCACCGACGCCCATGACAAACGCGAGAAGAAGATGGCCTCCAAGACAATGCGGCTGGAGCGCCTGGCCGAGATTCGCGCTTTCACCTACGCGCCGGAAGGGGACAATTTCGGCCGCGATGCGTTGCAACATACCGAAGTCATTGCGCTCGCCGCGCATTTCCTGACTGAAAGCGAGACGTTCCAGAACATCGTTCTGGCGCGCTACCCGTTCATCCTGATCGACGAGAGCCAGGACACGATGAAACCGTTGATGGAGGCGCTTTTGATCTTCGAAGCACGCCATCGCGGCCGTATCGCCCTAGGGCTGCTTGGGGACACGATGCAGCGCATTTACACTGATGGTTTGCGCGATCTCGACCGCCGGGTGGGGGATTTCGCGCAACCGGCCAAACAGATGAACCACCGCAGCCGCGCGCGTATCGTGGACCTGGCGAATGCGATCCGGCGCGACGATGATGGCCGCCAGCAGCGGGCGCGCGAAGACAAACCGGGTGGCACCGTGCGCGTCTTTCTTGCACCAAGCGAGGGCACGGATCGCGGAGCCTTTGAAGCCTTCGCTTGTGCGGACATGGCCCGCATCACCGGAGACCCCGCGTGGCAGAACGCGGAGGCGGTCAAGACCCTCACAATCGAGCGCCACATGGCCGCCGCGCGTCTTGGTTTTAGTGAACTGTTTGAGCCATTGAGCAAACCCGACAAGCTCAAGGACGGGTTTCGCGATGGCACCTTACCTGCTATGCGGCTTTTCACCCACCGGGTCTTGCCTTTGGTGACGGCACAAAGGAATGGGGATGCCTTTGCCGCGATGGCAGTGCTGCGCGACGGCTCACCGCTGGTCGATAAGAGAGGTATCCGGACGGGGCGCGGGGGCCAGGCTTCTGGCCTCGACGCGGCACGGGCGGGCGTTGCGGCGCTGATGACGCTATTTAAGGACGAACCGGATCCGAGTTGTGCCGACGTGCTGGCAGTCGTGGCCGAGCACCGGTTGTTCCCGATCCCTGACCAGCTTCGGCCCTGTTTGCCTGACGACAATCCGGCGGCCCAGGACATGGCCGATATCCTTGCCGAGCTTGATCCCTTGTTTGACGAGCTGGACCTGACCACGCCCGAGGACACACCACCCACTGAACCCACCATCACCGAGGCCTGGACGCAGGCGCTTGATGCCCCGTTTTCCCAGGTGGCGCGCTACCTCGCCTATGTCGAAGATCGCAGCCCCTTTGGCACCCACCAGGGGGTCAAAGGGCTCGAATTTCCCCGGGTCATGGTAATCGCCGACGACGTCCATACTCGCTTCAAGGGCCTTGCTTCTTACGAGACGCTGTTTGGTGTGAAACCCTTGGGCCCAACCGCCCAAAAAAAGGCGGACAATGGCGAGGAAACCACGATCGAGCGCACCCGCCGCTTGCTCTATGTCACTTGCACCCGCGCCGAAGAGAGCCTCGCGCTTGTGCTCTATTCCGAGGCCCCCGACACAGTCCGCAGGTTCCTGATCTCCAACGGATGGATGGCCGAGGATGAGGTCGTGACGGCTGCGGCGGCCGGGACCTATCAGGATGCTTAAGTGCAGCGCTGAGCTAGAAAAAGCTGTCCTGCTCCGAGTACTCTGCGACAGCTTCTTCTTCGAACTCGATGCTCGACATGGCACCCAGGTCCCTGACGATCCTGACCAGGTGGTGTGCGGTGTTCAGTTCTCGCCAGCTAGTCGCGTCGCCGCAAGTATCGGTCAGCCCTTTCGCGTTTCGCCAGATACGGTCGTCTGCGGGGGAGAAGCTCCTTCCGCAGTACTCCTTGCTCTCGACGATCTGCTTGCAGACGTTGCGCATCGTTGGCGTGAAAGTTCCCGAGTCGCTGCCCCTAACCACCAAGGTATGGGTCTTGCCGGTGTAACGCAGGTGCGGCCTCGGCCTTCCGCCGCCCTTGCCCTTCGGGAATACCATCCGCCCACAATCGGCACCGAAGTCGCCGTAACCCAACCGATCCGGTTGGACGCCAGTCTCCTTGAGTGCCTCCAGGAATGTGGTCCACTCTGCCCTGGCGATCAACGTGCGTTCGTTGGCGCCGACCGGCAATTTGTCCGGGTACGCCGACGCTTGGTAGACTATTTTGTTCCACCGCGCCGCGCCGTCCAGTTGATCAAAAATTTCGCCGATAGCAGGCGCGAAGTCGGCACCGAGGGGGGCTCCGGTGAAATCCACGAAGAGGACGCAGTGTTCCGGCCGGAGGCCGGCCTTCTTCACCGCCTCGACCAAGGTAGCCGGATCAACCTCCTCGAAGTCCATGTAGATGCCCGTCCTGACGTCGCCGTCCCGAATGAGCGCCTGGCGGGCCGGGTTGGTCAGATCGGCGATCGTCAGGACTGGAAGCAGGCGGGAGTTTACCGCCCTGGCGATGCGGAAGAGCGTAGCCACTCCTTCGTCGCCGAGGGCCGCCGCCGCCAGTTGCGGGTCGAGGAACGCACGCCGGTGGGGCCAGCTCTTTCCGAGGCGCTCCCCCATTATGTGGGCGATTTCGTCCAGCGTGGGTACGCGCCCCTTTTCGGGGTCGGACTCGGTGGGAGGCGGCACCACGAAGCGCGGGCAAACGTACCCCTGATAACGGGGGGCCAGCCTGCCGCAGGCCGCGAACTCGCCGGGCTTAGCCCTTAGGGCCGGGTAGTATGGGAGCATCACTCTTTCCTTTCTGGGCTTCGCCCACAAACAGCTTCTTCACGGTGTTCCTCCCGATCTTATTTGTGAACAGGGACCACTCCCCCCGTTCCTTCCGTATCCGCCCGAACACAATCGCCGGATGGATACCTAGCTCGTTGGCGAAACGCTCGATGACCGCAGCCGACTTCGCAATTCGGGCGGTAGAGCGCCGCCAACGTTCTTCCGGGATGAGCAAGTTGGAAGCGAAGCGGTTGGCTTCCTCCTCCTGTTCATCGACAGATGTCTCTTGGTCCGTCTGATCGTAGAAGCCTACGGCCAGCCCGGTGGAGAAGTGAAGCGTAACATGGGCAAGTTCGTGCATCAGCGTGAACCAAAAGTTGTCCACAGTGTCGGTCCGCAAAGTCATTCCGATGACCGGCCTTCCGTCCACGATGAACGCAGCGCCGTCGATCTTGAGGCCGGGGATCTGTGGCTCCACAATCAATACAATCCCGCGGTCGGCGAGCACTTCCACCGCCCGGAGCGGCCCGCGGGGGTCATTGCTCAGACGGACCAGTTCGGGCATCCACTTGAGTTCAAGCGGCTCATGAACGTCCTCGACGCCCGCGAAAGCGTCACGAGCTCTCGCGGTGACCCTAGCGCGCCAGGCGTGGAGCAAGACGTCTTCGGCGTGATCCACCACGTTGAGGCCAGTTCTTAAAAGCCCAGGGCTCCCGAAGTCGATTCGGTTCTCGGCGATGTAGCGACGAAGCTCCGCCTCGGTGAAATCTTCGGCGAACCAGCCGTTCTCGCGCCCATGTTTGAGGATTTTCTTGATCTCGGCCTTCGACACCCCGTCGATGACCTTGTCCAGTCCGCGGAGTTCCGGTTGGTCGGGCATGTCAGCCCAAGGCCGCACTCCTAGCAGTGCCGCCACGCGATGATAGTTCTTGAGGCTGATCGGGGCATAACGCTCAGCCTCCCAACGCTGAACCTGTTGCTCCTTTACGCCGAGGCGCCATGCTAAGTCCTTTTGAGAGAAGCCGTTGGCGATCCGCGCTACTATGAGCATCAGGCCAAGGTCGCGGTGAACCAGTTCCTTTAGGGCGGTGGGTCGTTGGGTGTCCTTGGCCTCTTCGTATGCCTCGACCGCTTGGGTCAGGCGCGCGCGCTCGGCCTTCATCATGCGCGAGACTTGAGAAACCACCTCCGGCGGCAGGCCGACCACAACCGGCTCCATCGCGCGCTCCGAGTGGAGTGCCTCAGAGAGACGAGAAATCCGGGCACGCGTTTCCCGCGCTTCTTTTTCGTTCAGGGTGATTCCGTTCATGGTCATGCCTCATTATACCCAACTTATTTGTTGTGGCCAAGTACCCAACAGATAAGTTGGGTGCAATGGGATTCTGGATGGCCGTGAAGCGCTGAGTGCGATCGATTTGGGCGTTACAGTATCTACCATCACACTTGTCATGGGCATATGGTGCTTTCCGTGGAGAACTGGCAGCACCCGGCCGCAAGTTTGACGCGGGCCGTTGCGTCCGACGATGCCACGCTTCTCGCGGCCTATGCTGGCGGGTCCACGAGAATCTTCGAGTTCGCTTGGGTCCGTGTCCCCAATAACTTGCTACAATGATATCCGAACTTTGCAGCAAAAGGCCATATGTGGCCTCCTAATGAAGGTTTGTCGCCCCCAGGGGCCACTTAAGACCCATTGACAAGAATCACCACAAAAGGCCATATATGACCGACATTAGCAAATTATCTGGAGTAATCGGCATCTTGCGGCCTTTAGAGTAAAATGGCGACATCTCAGCAAATCGAACAAGAAATCGGGCAACGTCTCGCGCGCTTGCGCCTCGCGCGCAACGTGACCCAAACTGACCTCGCCGAGAAGGCCGGCATCGGAGTACGCACCCTGCGCCGCCTTGAAGCGGGGGACCCTTCGACCCTAGACACCTTTCTTCGCGTCGCCACCGCGCTCGATCTAGAAGAGGCAATACTCTCTGCGTTGCCAGAGGGAGATATCAGGCCAATCGAACGCGTCTCGCAGAAGGGGAAGGAGCGCAGGAGAGCGAGTCCTGTATCGGAACGCTCCAAAAAATCAACATGGACCTGGGGTGATGACGTAGATGACTGACGCGAGCATAGTATTGTGGGGTCGGCGCATCGGTGCCGTGAGTTGGGATGAGGCACGCGCACTCGGCATCTTTCAATATGATCCGGCCTTTGTGGGCGCGGGTATTGAGGTCGCGCCCCTGAAGATGCCAGTTCGGGAAGCACCCTACGAGTTTCCCGCCCTTCCGAAAGAAACGTTCAAAGGGTTGCCCGGCATGTTGGCCGACGCGTTGCCGGACAAGTTCGGCAACCGGTTGATTGATGCGTGGCTTGCGGAAACGGGGCGAAGCGTGGACCGGTTCAGCCCCGTGGATCGGCTTTGTTACATCGGTAACCGCGGGATCGGGGCACTGGAGTTCGAGCCGACGGTCCGCAAGGCGACCCGGTCAAAAAAACTCGAAGTGGCCCAGTTGGTGGATCTGGCAAACAGGGTACTAAGCGAGCGTGAGAACCTTGCAGGTAGGCTGGGGGGTGAAGACGACGCCGAGGCGCTGGAAGATATCTCGAGCGTCGAGACCTCGGCGAGTGGCGCGCGCGCCAAGGCTGTACTCGCCTGGAACCGAGACACCGGTGAGTTCAGGTCAGGGCAGGTCAAAGTCGACGAGGGGTACGAGCATTGGCTCTTGAAGTTCGACGGAGTGTCCAACAACCGCGACAAAGAGCTCGCCGACCCGCAAGGCTTCGGAAAGATCGAGTACGCATATTACCTGATGGCGACCGAAGCGGGCATCGACATGTCGGAATGCAGGCTTCACCACGAGGGCGGCCGAAGCCACTTCATGACACGTCGGTTCGACCGGGACGAACGGGGGCGAAAGCGCCACATGCAATCACTAGGCGCGATGCAGCACTTCGACTTCAACGACCCGGCATCTTATTCCTATGAGCAGGCGATTTTGACAATTAGGGATCTCGGGCTCGGAATGGATGTTGTGGAACAACAGTACAAGCGCGCTGTCTTCAACGTTGTCGCCCGCAACCAGGATGATCATGTCAAGAATATCTCATTCCTTATGGACAGGTCCGGAACTTGGCAACTGTCCCCCGCCTATGACATGGCCTATTCCTACAATCCTTCTGGCTCATGGACCCGCGATCACCAGATGAGCTTGGCGGGAAAGCGAAACGATTTTACCCATGGCGACCTCATGGTATTTGCTTCGAACGTGGGGCTGAAATCCAACAAGGCGAACCAGGCAATCGAGGACATCGTGGACGCGGTCGCGAAGTGGCAAGAGTTCGCTGAGCAGGCGGGTGTCGAGCATTCTGATATGAGCCGCATCGAGAAAACCTTTCGCATGAATTTGCGTGGCTAGTGGCGCAAGGTTGCCCGATACCGGTTGCCCTGGAATCCGTCGTGGATCATGTTTTCCATCGCGCGCAGTTGGTGCGCGTTAGGTGTTTAGTCCCGGCATCTGGTGGATCGGATTTAGGATGAATCTGTCTGGCTCGGATGTCCAGATCTTGCAGATGTATTCGTAGGGCGTGAGGCCGCCGAGGGTCATGAGCCTGCGCGCGAAGTTATAGGCTGCCATGAAGTCTGCGAGATGCGCCTTCAATTGGTCATGGTTGTTGTAATGGAATCGCTTGACCGTCGCGTCCTTGATAGTGCGATTCATTCGCTCCACCTGACCGTTGGTCCACGGATGGTTTGGCTTGGTGAGGCGGTGCTCGATGCTGTTGGCTTCGCAGATCATGTCGAAGCGCATCGGCCTTGAATAGGCGGGCGCGGTTGCTCTGCGAACTGAATGCCGTTGTCGGTGAGAATTGTGTGGACCTGATAGGGCACGGCCTCGAGCATTTGCTGTAGGAACTCCCAAGCGGTCTTGCGGTCTGCCTTCTCTACGAGTTGGGTGACTGCGAACTTACTGGTCCGGACAATACCGACGAACAGGTAGAGCTTGCCTTCAGCAGTCTGAACCTCGGCGATGTCGATATGGAAGAAGCCGATGGGATATCGTTTGAACTTCTGGCGCTTTGGCTTGTCGCCCTCGACATCAGGCAGCCGGGAAATGCCGTGTCGCTGCAGACACCGATGCAGCGCCGAACGCGTCAAATGCGGAATCGTTGGTTGAAGGGCATAAAGACAATCGTCCAGCGGCAACAAGGTGTGCCGTCTGAATGCGACGATTGTCGCCTCCTCTGCTTCGGACAAGACCGTTGACCGGGGCTCTTTCGGCCCAGTCTTCAAATCCTCGACAGTCTGGCGTTTACGCCACTTCGCCACTGTTTTTGGATTGATGCCGAGCCTCCTGGCTCAGTTGCGCGAGCGAAGCTTGCGATCGCTGTATTGCAGCTCTGACGGCGTGCGTGGTCGTGGCGCTCCCATGACGAACTTGTCCCATAATGCTTCCTTCCATTCCTGCGAAAGGATCGCACCATCAAACCTTGGGATCAAACACCTAAGGGAAGCCCTATTAGGCATGCTGCCAAAATTCAAATTACATTGCACTCACGACTATCAGTTTTACATACTTGCGAACATCGATCGGGATGCAGGAGGGCACCACCACCGAACTGCGCTAAGTGGCGGCGGCCAAATTGAGGAACAAAGACATGTTCAATAGCAACTGATAGCTATTGTGATGTATCAAAGAAAAACCGCATCTTTCGCGGAAACACGGACGGAATATGATGCGCCTCCTCGTTTCAGCTGACATTCATCTTGGATCACCCATCCGATCCGTGGCGCTACGGAACCCCGATCTTGGCGACCGGCTGAAACAGGCCAGCCGCGACACCTTTGCCGAGATCATCGACCTGGCGATTTCGGAGCAGGTCGATGCTTTGGTGCTGGCGGGCGACATCTTTGACAATGGTTACCCGGATCTGAAAGCCCGGGCCTTCCTGATTTCCCAGTTGGCGCGTGCTTCCGAAGCTGGTGTGCCCACGGTGCTGATCAGGGGTAACCACGATGCGCTGTTAGATCACAAGGCGCATGGAGATTTGGGGCCGAATGTCCATGTTCTGCATAATGGTGCACCGACGGTCGAGATCGGTGGCACGGCTTTCCATGGCCTCTCCTTTGATGCGGCACATGTGGCAAAGAGCTTTCTTCCCGATTATCCGCGACCGGTGCCGGGCAAGCGCAACGTCGGGCTGATGCATACCTCGCTTGACGGTGCTCAGGGTCATGATCCCTATGCACCCTGCGCCGAACGGGACCTGATGGCGTATGGGTACGATCTCTGGTGCCTCGGGCATATACACGCACCCTTCGAGCGTGTCGACGGACCGGTACTGGCGGTCATGCCCGGTATCCCGCAGCCGCGCCATTTTGGTGAGCGCAACGGTGGCACCGTGACCATTGTTTCGGTGGGCGAGGGCACGCCGGAATTCGAACGCCGCGCCATTGGTCACCTTGGCTTTTCCGAATGTGCGCTGGATTTGAGCGCCTGTGCTGACCAACAGGAGGTCTTGCGCAGCTTGCGCGACACATTGATGTCCGCGCAAGTGCCGGGACGCGATATGGCGGTGCGCCTGCACGTCACCTCGGATCGCCACGGGACAGAACTGGTGACGGAACTGGCGGCCGAAGTGCTGGATAGCATCGACGGTGTATTCCTCGACAAGGTCAAATCTGCTCCGCCGCCCCGCAAACCGGGAGCCGAGACTGACGATCTCGTTCGCCTCATGCAGGACGAACTGACCGAAGACGGCTTTCGGCAGGCCGCTCTGCAACAGCTCGAAGAACTACGCCTCGCCCTGCCATCAGAAATCATGGACGAGCTGGATGAGAGCGGGCTGGATGCACTACTGGAGGAAGCGATAGCGGAAGTTTCTCTGACGTTGCACGCGGGGGCTTTGCAATGAGGCTGAACCGGTTAGACCTGATCCGCTATGGCCGTTTCAAAGACGCCGAGATTGTATTTCCAAGGCCTGTCGAAGGCGTCCCCGATGTGACGGTGATTTTTGGTCCAAACGAGGCGGGCAAGTCCACGGCCTATCACGCCTTTCTGGAATTGCTTTTCGGGTTTAAAGGCGGGGCACATCCTTATGCCTTCAAGTTTGAGCGAAGTGATCTTTTGGTGGGGGCAGAACTTGACCTGCCCGGGCGCGGGACCATGGCTTTGCACCGTAACAGCAAGAGGACGCAATCACTGTTGGACGCGCAGGACCGCCCAATAAACGAGGCGATCCTGTCGGGTGCTTTGCACGGCCTATCGCGAGAGACTTATGAGGAACGGTTTTCGCTCAACGAGAAGGGCTTGCGCGAGGGCGGCGAACGGATCGCCGGGGCGCAGGGAGACCTTGGGCAACTTCTGCATGCGGGTCTTTCTGGCCTGACGGGCATGGCGCAAACGCTAGACGCCCTGGCGGAGCGAGCCGACAAATTTCACAAAAAACGAGGCCGGGGCAACATTCTGAAAACCGGTAGCGATCGCCTGAAAGAGATTGGCCGCGAAATGCGGGCTGATCGCCTGACGACAGAGCGAGAGCGCACCCTGCGTCATGATCGTGATCGGGCAGCAGCCGAGTTTGAGGGGGTTGATGCCGAGCTGCGGCAAACCCATCAAAGACAGGCCGCGTCAAAAGCTGCGGAGGTCTGGTATGATCGAACTGAGGAAATAGGGCAGCTTACAGAGGCCTTGGTCGATTTCCCCGACGGCCCCGACCTCCATCCCGGCGCGGCAGAGCGTGTGGCGGGCCTTGTCGAAAAAATCGCCGCGCAGACGAGCCGGATCGCGGAGGCGGAAGAAGAGATCGCCAAACAAGATCAGATTATCGCAGACCATCCGGCCGACACGCTGGCCCAGCCTTTGGCGGCAGAGTTGGAGCGGCTTGATCAACTGTCCATCGATGGAGCGCCGATGATGGGACGGGCCAGCACCGCGCGGGCTGATCTGGACCGTCGCCGCGACGGACCCGGCCGTGCAGATCCGCCTGCAGCAGGCCATCATCGAGTACGCGGCCGCGGAGTTGTCCAATGTCTAGCCCGCCTCCTTTTGTGCATATCCGTTGCTGCCGTCGCGTTTGATAAGATATTCATAATAAGATTACCAGGCAAGTACGACCCGAAGAACCCCAAGCCGCCCGATCCAGAAAGGTGGATCGCGAA
>MDTG01211713.1_pt1 | contig 10330 bp, 9 predicted proteins | sample 811421 | NCBI WGS metagenome assembly MDTG01 (sample SAMN05326645, study PRJNA326480) | marine metagenome | isolation source: seawater | place: Pacific Ocean: South East | collected 2011
TCGCAATATAATTATATGCAGCTCCATCACCCATAAACCTAAGTAATCTTCTATCTATTTCATTACTAATATCTATGTTTGGTTTACCATGAACAAGGCTTCTAAAAGAAAACTCTTTATATTCTTCTGCACTTGTAATTCCAGATTTTAAATTTTTAAGACTATCTATTATATCTGGTTGATTATTACCAATACATGATACAATTCCCAAACCCGTAACTACAACTCTATTCATTGATTATTTCCCAGGTAAAAATAAACCGACTTTCATATCTTTAGCTTCATAAATTGTTTCACCGTCAGCTTTTAAAACACCATCACCAACACCTAATATTAATTTTCTTAATATAAGTCTTTTTAGAGATATATGATAAGTTACTTTTTTAACCGTTTGTAATACTTGGCCAGTAAACTTAACTTCACCGACACCAAGAGCTCTTCCTTTTCCAGGTTGACCAAGCCAACCTAAATAAAAGCCGAGTAATTGCCACATTGCATCTAAGCCTAAGCATCCTGGCATTACAGGATCGCCTTTAAAGTGACACTCAAAAAACCAAAGGTCTTCTTTTATGTCTAATTCGGCAATAACCTCACCCTTAGAAAATAATCCCCCATCTTCATTTATTGAAGTAATTCTGTCGAACATCAACATCGGAGGCAAAGGCAGTTGTGCGTTACCTTCTCCAAAAAGAAGACCTTTAGCACAATCAATTAGTTGGTCATATGTAAAAGAATTTTGTTTCATACCATAGATTAGACTTTTTTTTACTATTTATCAATTAACTTAAATTGAATTTAAATAACAATCATGTCTATTTTTTACAACAATATTTTCAATTGTTAGTTGTTTACTATCAGAAATAGTCAGTATATTGGTTTCGATATTTAAATTAAGAAAATAGTTAATTATTTTTTGAGCCGATATTAAACCAGCTAGTCCTGCTGCTATACCTGAAATTCCCACAGTTTCACACCTAGGTAAGTCCACATCTTCTTCATTTGGGAATATACAATTCAAACAGAGATGTTCGCTAGTTTTTGAATTGCTAAATAAAATAATTTGTAAATGATGTTGAATTACTGAAGAATATAAAAAACTAATAGATTTTTTATTACAATACTTATTTAATAACTTAGAAGTGCTCCAATTATCTGTAGCATCAACTATTATTGAACAATCATTTAGAATTTCTAAATTATTATGATTAATATTTTCAGCTGTAACACTAATCTTACAATTAGAATTAATTGATATTAATTTCTCTCTCGCTATTTTAACTTTTTTTTCACCTAAATTTTTCATGTTATACAACAATTGTCTGTTTAGATTACTTTTTTCTATAATATCACCATCTACTAATTTTAAATCAGTAATACCGGAACTTACTAAGTACTGGCTTAAAGGGCAACCAATGCCACCCATTCCAACAATCCCTATTTTTAACTTAGATAATTTATTTATATTTTTTTCTGAAAATTCTTTTAGAATAAAAAGTCTGCTAAAAATTTCATATTCTAGATCTGAATAATTATTCATTTTTCAATTGATATTTAAAAACACTTTTTAAAATTTCTTTAGCACAATTAACTTTTGTCATTTTTTTAAGGTTTTTTATTTCACTTTTAGTTATTATAGAAATTTTGTTATAATCTGATCCAAAAATTTTATTTTTTTTAGTAATTTTATTATAAATTATTATATCACAATTCTTATTTTTAAGTTTATTTTTAGCTAAATTAATATTTCCTGTTTCTGCTGCAAAACCAACCACTAACTTTGGTCTGTTAATTCTACTATTTCCAATCTTTTTTAGAATATCAATATTTTGTACTAGACTTAGACTTAAAGACTTCTTCTTTTTCATTTTTTTGTTAAGTGTATTCTTGTTTTTATAATCTGATACTGCAGCAGCAAAAAAACCAATTTCAATATTCCTAAATCTGTTAATTTTTTTGAACATTTCATCAGTAGATTTAATTTGGACAAAGTTAACATATGGAGGTGGTGTTAAGTTTGTAGGTCCAGAAACTAAAATTACTTTAGCTCCATTTAAAGCCAATTGAGAAGCAATTTCATAACCTTGTTTTCCAGATGACTGATTAGAAATATACCTAATAGGATCAATCATTTCAATTGTTGGTCCCGCAGTTACTAAACATTTTTTATTTTTAAAAAATTCAAAATTCTGAAAGTTCTTATTAACTGATTCCAATATTTTTTTAGTATTACTTATTCTTCCTAATCCATATTCACCACATTTTAAGTTTCCTACTTCTGGCCCAACAAATTCAAAACCTCTGTTCCTGATAACTGTCACATTCATCTGATTACTTTTATTAAGCCACATATGACTATTCATCGCTGGAACAAACATAATTTTCTTGTTTGCAGCTAGTAAAGTATTTGAAGCTAAATTATCTCCAAGTCCATTTGCAAATTTAGCTATTGAATTTGCTGTAGCTGGGCAAACTAAAATTAGATCGTTATTTCGAGATAAATTAATATGTAACATTTTATTCATTATTTCGGCTTTTTCAGTGTATAATCTTCCTTTAAGAACTCTTTTAATATCTTTCAGCTTAATATATTTTTCAGCCTCTTTAGTTAATATACAGTTTACTTCGTACTTTTTATTAAGTAATGAAATTATTTCGTAACATTTTGATGCTGCAATTGAACCTGTTATAATTATTAGAATTTTTTTCATCAAGTTTTGTACCCAGTATGTATAGCAACAATGCCATCAAATAGATTAATTGACGAAACCTTCTCAAAACCACATGATGATAATATTTTACAAAGTTTTTCTTGATTAGGAAATAAATCAATACTTTCACTTAGGTATTTGTAAGCATTTTTATCTTTTGCTACTATGTCTCCTAATAATGGTAAAACGTTAGATTTGTATAACTTATATGAGCTTGAAATAAATGATGATTTTGGAGAACTAAATTCTAAGCAACAATATTTGCCACCTGGTCTTAATACCCTAAATGCTTCTTCAATTGATAAAATATATTCAGTAATATTTCTTAAACAAAATGATATTAAATACTTGTCAAAAAAATTATTAGGAAAATTTAGTTTTTCTGCATTTCCTATAAAAAAATTAATGTTTTTTTCTCCTCTAAATCTTTTTTTACTTTCATTAAGCATTTCTTTATTTAAATCAAAAAGATACATTTTAACTTCTTTTTGTTCTCTAATTATTTCACTTGCAATGTCTCCTGAGCCTGCACCAACATCAAGAATAACATCGTTTTTATCTATGTCAGCAAGTTGAATTAATCTTTTCTTCCATAACCTGTGCATACCTAGACTCATCAAATCATTCATAATATCGTAACTGGAAGAGACATTTGAAAATACTTCTTGAACAAGTTTAGTCTTTTGTTTTGGGCCTACTTTTGTATAACCAAAGTTATATTTTTTATTCATTATGCCTGAGTTACCTGAAGTAGAAACCACTGTAAGAGCTCTGACTATGATTAGAAAGCAAAAAATATCTAAGATTCAAATTCATACTAAAAAACTTCGATTTCAAATACCAAATTCTATAAAAAACTTAATAGTTAATCATAAAATATCTAATATTAGAAGAATTGCAAAATATATTATATTAGAATTAAACAATGCACACTCATTAATATTCCATTTAGGTATGTCAGGAAGATTAAAAATTAACAATGCTAGTTTTGTCAGGAAAAAACATGACCATATTATTATTTTTTTTGATAATGACAGTATATTGATATTTAATGACCAAAGAAAATTTGGGTTCATTGATGTTTCTCTAACCTCCAAGCTTAATGACAAGAAGTATATTAAAAACCTTGGCGTAGATGCTTTAAGCAAGGACTTAAAAGCTAAATTTTTGCTTAATAGGATATCAAAATCTAATGTTGTAATAAAACAAATTTTGCTAAACCAAAAGATAATTTCTGGAATAGGCAATATCTACGCATCAGAAATATTATTTGATGCAAAATTATCTCCATTAACACTAGGAAAATGTTTAAATATTACTCAAACACAGCAACTTATTAAGTCAATTCGTAAAATTTTGAGAAAAGCAATAAAATATGGTGGTTCAAGTATAAGAAATTATAAATCTGCAGATGGTACATTAGGAAATTTTCAGTCAAATTTTAAGGTCTATGGTAAAGAAGGTAAAAAAATCAATCAAGCTGAGGTTTTGAAAATAACACAGCATGGTAGATCTACTTTTTACTGTCCCAAAATTCAAAATAACAAATAATTTATACAAATTTAATTGACTTAAATAATTTTAAATTTATAGCATGTTTATGGCTAATCATATATCTGCAAAAAAAAGGTCTAGACAAAACAAAATTAGAAATTCTATAAATTCTAAATACTTATCTCAAATTAGAACTGCTCTAAATAAATTTAAGTCTTCTTTAGAAGAAAAAAATGAGCAAGAAATTCAAAAATCCTTTAGTGCTGTCAACTCAATTATGGCTAAGACAGTAAAAAAAGGTATATATAAAAAAGAATACATATCCAGAAAGTTATCCTCCTTATCAAAACATATTTCAAAAAAATAATTTTTTTTTAACTTTTTTCACTTTTCTTCTTGCTAAAAATATTTAAAGAGTGTTGACTATCACATTAATAATTGGTGGTAATAATTTTGCTGAGTTAGATTTTTTAGGCAAAGTTAAAGTATAAAAATCTTATAGGGGGACCGTGAATAATTCAACTGGTACAAGCGACAATGATAAATGGCTTTCCCTGAGAAAAGACCTTAAAAAAACAGTTGGAGATAGTGCCTATAATAATTGGTTAAAAAACTTAAATTATGAAAATAATAATAATGAAGTAATTACGTTTTCTGTACCAACTAAATTTTTAAGAGATTGGATAGTTAATAATTATTCAGACAAAATTAAATCACAAGCAAAAAAATATTTTGATAAAATCAATACTATAAAATTTGTTGTTAAGCCTAGTGGAGGTAGAATAGTTCCTGGTACTACAAGAACTATTAAGAGTAATGACAATCACTGGAAATCAAGTTTAGATATTAGATCCAGTCAAAGTTCTCAATATCCCAACGAATTTGGTGCGCCGTTAGATCCTAGATTTACTTTTAATAATTTTGTAGTTGGTAAGTCTAATGAACTTGCTTACGCTGCTTCACAAAGAGTAGCTGAAGCTGATAAAATATATTTTAATCCACTTTTTATCTGTGGAGGTGTGGGGTTAGGCAAAACACATTTAATGCATGCTATAGGATGGAAAATTAAAGAATTACAACCTCAAAAGAAAGTTATTTATTTATCAGCAGAAAAATTTATGTACCAGTTTGTTAGAGCTCTTAGATATAAAGATACATCAGCTTTTAAAGAACAATTCAGATCAATTGATGTGCTAATGATAGACGATGTTCAATTCATTAGTGGAAAAGATAATACTCAAGAAGAATTTTTTCACACATTTAATGCCTTAATTGAACAAAATAAGCAAATTGTTATTACAGCAGATAAATCACCCACTGATTTGGATGGTGTCCAAGATAGATTAAAGTCAAGGTTGGGTTGTGGACTTGTAGCAGATGTTCATCCAACAACTTATGAGCTTAGATTGGGAATATTAATTGAGAAAGCTCAAAAAAGAGGTGTTGAAATACCATCTAAGGTTTTAGAATTCCTTTCACATAGAATAATATCGAATGTGAGAGAAATGGAAGGTGCCTTAAATAGACTGGTTGCTCATGCTACTTTGGTAGGAACCCCAATTACCATTGAGTCTGCACAATTGGTTTTACAAGATCTATTAAAAACATCCAATAAGAAGATAACTATTGAAGAAATTCAAAAAAAAGTTGCAGAGCATTTTAATATTAGAATTACTGATATGCATTCACCAAGAAGATCTAGGTCAGTTGCTAGACCTAGACAAATTGCAATGTATCTTGCTAAATCAATTACTTCAAGGTCACTCCCTGAAATTGGTAGAAAATTTGGTGGAAGGGATCACACAACGGTGATGCATGCAGTCAAAAAAATTGAAGAATTGAAACTTCAAGATGTTAATTTTAATGAAGATATAGAATTATTAAAAAGACTTATAGATTCTTAATTAAATTTCTTTTATATTTCTTAATATGAAATTTCGTGTTCAAAAAAATTCATTTCTTAAATCACTTTCACATTTACATGGAATCGTTGATAAAAAAAATGTTTTACCTGTTCTTTCAAATATATTAATTGAGGCAAAAGACACTAGCTTGATATTGTCATCAACCGATATGGATATTTCTATAACAGAGCAATTAGATTGTAATGTTATAGAAGAAGGTTCTACAACCATCAATTCTCAGATTATTTATGACATAATTAGAAAACTACCTGAAGACACTGAAGTAGAAGCTATATCAAATGACTCTAGTTTACTAACCATTCGTACAAATAAATCTAAATTTTCATTAGCCTGTTTGCCAAAAGAAGATTTTCCTATTATCGATAATAATAATTTTGGAAACGAGTTCAAAATTGATGCAAATATTTTCTTTAAACTTATTGATAAAACTAAGTTTGCTATTTCTAACGAGGAAACAAGATATTTTCTTAATGGTCTTTATTTTAATATAACTCAGTCTCAAGATAAAAATTATTTTACAATTGTTGGAACCGATGGTCATAGACTAGCTAAATTTAAGCATCAGAGCGAACAAACTTTTGAAAATATGCCTGGTGTCATTATTCCAAAAAAAACAATTAATGAATTGTCAAAAATTCTGTCAGAAAACAATGAGAAAATTGATATTAATATTAGTTCAACAAAAATACTTTTTAAAATAGGAAATATATATCTGGTCTCTAAGTTAATAGATGGGAATTTTCCTGATTATAATAGAGTTATTCCTAACGATAATAATAAGTCATTGGAGGTTAGCAGAACCACATTACTTTCTGCTGTTGATCGAGTAAGCACAATTGCTAATGATAAATCACCTGTAATTAAGTTTAAAATAGAAGATAATAGTATCAATTTAAGTTCTGTTAATAATGATAAAAGTACAGCTACAGAAGATATTAATATTAAATACAGTGGTGATGTTGTTGAAATTGGCTTTAATTCAAAATACATAATGGATATACTCAACAACCTTGAAGATGAAACAATTAACTTAACTTTTAAAGATAACTCTTCTCCAATCACAGCAAGTGAAAAATCAAATAAGGAATTAATTTACGTATTGATGCCAATGAGGGTATAGATAATTGGGATATTTCGAAAATATTAAATTAAGTAGTTATAGAAATTTTGAAAGACTTGAATTAGATTTAATAAAAAGCTCTAATGTCTTTTTTGGAAAAAATGGAGCAGGCAAAACAAATATACTTGAGAGTATTTCCCTTTTTAATAAAGGAAGAGGATTTAGAAACGATAAAATAATTAATTTGGTAAAAAAAGACTCAGAAAATTTTTTAAATATAACAAACTATAATCTAAAAAATAATTCTTATGAAATTAAGGTTTCCTCAGGTGTAAAAAATAATAAAATATTTAAAGATACTTTTTTGAATGGTGACAAATCCCCATCCTCAAAAAAATTTATTAATTCGTGTTTTTCATTTATTTATTTTCTCCCAGATATGGAAAGACTATTTTTATCAAACCCATCTTTTAGAAGAAATTTTATAGATAGAATGATATTCTCATACAATAATGAATATAACAAATTAATTAATATGTATAAAAAAAATATTATTGAGCGGACCAAAATACTAAATGATAATAACTATGATGAAGCTTGGATTAATAATATAGAAAATAATATAGTTACGAATGGTTTAGAAATATATGGCTTTAGAAATAATCAGATTGAAATACTAATAGACCAATTAGGTATATTAAAAAAGAAACAAAGGTATCCATTTGATATAAATATTAGATTAAATGACGAGTCTTCGTATAATCTAAATAAAGAGAAATATTTAAATATTCTTAAAATGAATAGGGAAAGTGATAAATTTGCTGGAGGATCTAAAATTGGACCACACAAGAGTGATTTTGTTTTTACAGTAGACAAAAATTATGATGCATCTCAATTATCTACTGGGCAACAAAAAACTATAGTTCTACTCATTTTAATAGCCCAATGTAATTATCTTATAGAGAATAAAAAAATTACACCAATTTTACTTTTAGATGAAATATGTTCACATTTAGATGAAACTAACAGGTATCTTTTATTAGAATTAACACAAAGCTTTGACATACAATCATTTATGACTGGTACTGATGAAACTTTATTTTCTTTTCTATCAACAAATACAAAGTTTTATAATATAACAAATAAATGACAAATAGTTACTCATCAGAATCTATAAAAGTTTTAAAGGGATTAGAAGCCGTTAGAAAAAGACCAGGTATGTATATTGGTGATACAGACGATGGGTCTGGTTTGCATCAAATGATATACGAGGTTCTTGACAATTCAATAGACGAGTCATTGGCAGGATATTGCGATAGAATAGAAGTTATTTTAAATGCTGATGGAACTGTCACAGTTACTGATAATGGGAGAGGTATTCCAGTTGATTTACATAAAACTGAAAAGATTCCTGCTGCACAATTAATTATGACAGAATTACATGCCGGGGGTAAATTTGATCAAAATAGCTATAAGGTTTCTGGGGGACTTCATGGAGTAGGAGTATCAGTCGTAAATGCACTATCAGAATACCTTATATTAGAAATTAATAGAGACGGTAAAATATATAACATAGAGTTCAATAATGGCGCAGTTACAAAACAATTAAATATAGTCGGTAATTCGATTCAAAATGATGATAAATTTTTTACTGGAACTAAAATTACATTTCTACCTACTTTAAGTATTTTTAAAAATATTGACTTTAATTTTAAAACGATTGAAAAAAGACTAAGGGAACTAGCATTTCTCAATACAGGTGTAAGTATAGAACTTACAGACAAAAGACAGTCAAAAGAGATTAATGTAAAATTTAAATATGACGGAGGAATTCAAGAATATGTAAGTTTTTTAAACCAAGGGAAAAACTTAATACATTCAAATCCAATATCTTTCAAAGGTGAAAAAAATAATATTTCAATTGAGTGTTCATTTCAATGGACAGATAGTTATCATGAAAATACTATTTGTTTTACTAACAATATTACTCAAAGAGATGGAGGTACCCATCTTGCTGGATTCAGAGGTGCCTTAACAAGATCAATAGTAAATTATGTAAATAAAAATATAAAAAATAACAGTGCCATAACTGGAGATGACTCAAGAGAAGGATTGACTTGTATTATTTCTGTTAAGCTACCTGACCCAAAGTTTTCAAGTCAAACTAAAGATAAGTTAGTTTCTTCAGAAGTTAGACCCGTAGTAGAATCAATAAGCTTAGATAAAATTGAACAATGGATTGAAGAAAACCCAAACGAAGTAAAAAAAGTCATTGATAAAATTATAGAAGCTTCAAACGCAAGAGAGGCAGCACGTAAAGCAAGAGAGCTGACTAGAAGAAAAACTGGTTTAGAAAACACATCACTTCCAGGTAAACTTGCAGACTGCCAAGAGAAAAATCCAGAATTATCTGAACTATTTATAGTTGAAGGAGATTCAGCAGGCGGTTCAGCTAAACAGGGAAGAGACAGAAAAAATCAAGCAATACTTCCTCTTAGAGGGAAAATACTAAATGTTGAAAGAGCTACAAAAAAACAGATCTTAACTAGTAATGAAATTGGTACACTTATTACAGCTATAGGAGCTGGAGTTGGAAATCCTTCAGGAAATATAGAGCAAGATAAGTCTGAAGGTAAATTTAACTTAGAAAAAATGAGATACCATAAAATTGTCATTATGACTGATGCAGATGTAGATGGTAGTCATATAAGAACATTATTACTCACCTTTTTTTATAGACATATGAAGCCATTAATTGATTCAGGTCGCTTATATATTGCTCAACCTCCTCTTTATAGAATTAAAAAAGGTAACTCTACAGTTTATAAAAAAGATGACAGTGATCTTGAAGAATATCTAATTGAAGATGGATTAAAAAATTTAACTTTGCTTAAACCAATAAAAAATAATGAATTTAATCAAATAGCAGGTAAAGATTTAAAACAGATTATTCTATTATCTAAAAGAGTTAAAGAACTTGTAATCCCCTTACTTAGGAGAATAGATAATAAAAATCTAATTGAACACGCAGCCATCGTAAAAGCCCTAAACATTGATAATCTAAAAAATAAAGAGATTGGGACTGAAATTGCAAGATTACTCGAGCTTAGATTAAACGCCATTTCAAACGTCTCTGAAAAAAA
>MDTG01235049.1_pt1 | contig 10330 bp, 11 predicted proteins | sample 811421 | NCBI WGS metagenome assembly MDTG01 (sample SAMN05326645, study PRJNA326480) | marine metagenome | isolation source: seawater | place: Pacific Ocean: South East | collected 2011
ATACCTACTGGTGAATCAGATGATAATAATATTTCGAGCTTCTTATTAATGACAAAACCGTCTTGTTCGATTTGTTTATATGTTAAGCCAAATTCAGGAGATAAATGCATACCAGTGACTATAAGTTGCAATTGCAAATCAGTCTGACTTTCAATAGACTTCATAAGCCAGTACAATAATCCATATTCAGCTCGAGTTCCAGTTATTACACAAATTTTTCTCATCAACTAATTAATTCATCCTGTTCAAAATTATCTTTCGATGCTTGTCCAATAAAACTTTCCCACTTCATTGGTGAAATACCAGTTCCAGGTCTTTTAGTTCCAATATTTCTATTATTGAAAATTTCTCCTTTTTTAATAGGTTTTAAAGCAATAATACTTTTTCTAATAATTTGTTTGTTTTTTAATTCCGATTTTGAAGGCTCTTTAATTTCGGAGCCCGATAGAGCTTTTTCAATATTCCTTATAGATTTAACCATATATTTCAATTCATTTGGCTCAAGAGAAGCTCTATGGTCAGGACCAGGAAAACTCCTGTCTAATGTAAAATGTTTTTCTATTAATATAGCTCCAAGAGCTACAGCTGCAATTGGAACTTCAATTCCTAAAGTGTGATCTGAATAACCAATTTTTACATCCAACTCTTTTTGAATGTGTAACATCGCCTTTAAATTAACGTCTGTCATTGGTGTTGGATATTCAGTATTACAATGAAGGATGGTTATGTTTTCTATTTTAACTCCAAATTTTAAAAGAATGGCCAATGCTTTATTAATATCATTCATATCAGACATTCCAGTAGATAAAACAACTTCTGAAAATAATTGTGCAACTTTCTTTAAATATGGATAATTAGTAATTTCCCCAGAAGGAATCTTAGCTAATCTAATTCCTATTTTATGAAGGAATTCTAAACTATCCAAATCAAAGCCTGTCGACAAGAATTTTATTCCTTTGTCATTACAATATTTTATTAAAAGGTGATGCGAATCCTCATTAAGTTCTAATTTTTTCAACATCTCGTATTGAGTGTCTAAATTTTTAGTATTTTCATTTTGATAATTAGCCCTTTTAGCCTGCTTTGTTACAATTTTATTTGCTTTAAAAGTTTGAAATTTAACATAATCAACTCCTGCATCTGAAGCTACATCGATTAATCTTTTAGCAGTCTCAATATCTCCGTTGTGATTAACTCCTGCCTCCGCTATTATTATCGTTTTATTCACTACTTAATATATTTTCCTGCACTAATGATACTATTCTCTTTAATTATTTTATTATTTGAAATAGTTGCGTTACTTCCAATAAAAGTGCCATTCCCTATTACACTATCACCATTTACAACAGCACAAGTAGATACGTGACAAAATTCTCCGATTGAAACACCATGTTCTATGGTAGACATTGTATTGATAATACAATTCTTACCAATTTTAGATTTTGCGTTTACGACTGCATGATTCATTATAACTGTTCCCTCTTCTATTCTAGCATATTTAGATACATAAGCTAGGGAAGATATAACGGTTGCAAGTTTGGCATTATTTTCTGTTAGAATTTTCGATATATTTTTTCTTATTGTATAGCTTTTAATTTGTCCAACAGTAATTAAAAAATAGGTGTTTTCATTGACTAATTCTGAGATTAAATCATCACCTCCTAAAATTTTATAGCCCAAAATATTATTTTCTATGATATTTGAATCTAGAATACCTAAAATATTAAATTCACTTCCGTTTTCAATGACATCTATTACTGAGACGCAATGACCTCCACCTCCAATTAATACTAAATTTGATTTTCTTTCGCTCACAATATCACACTACTAGGTATGTTAACTATTCTAGATTCTAAAAACCTTGTGTTCAATAATTCATCCTTTTGACAATTTTTATACATAGGTAAAAAATCCATTGCTTTCCATATTGGTCTTGTCATAATTTGATTGGTATTAGTTGATTCCAAAAATGAATCTCTTTCTTTTAAATTCTCAAGCTCAACAGACATTAACCAATAATTTGCTTTGGTACTTTTAGTTTCTGTTCTGAATTTAATTCCTTTACTAAGAAAGAATTTTTCATAACTGTTAGCTAAGATTCTTTTTTTTTTAAGATATAAATCTAACTGTTCTAATTGCGCGCAAGCCAAGGCAGCATTTAAATTAGGCATTCTAAAATTATATCCTAGTTCATTGTGAACATATTCATAAGAGTGCGGTACTTTAGCTGTAGTTGTCAGAAATTTTGCTCTTTCTCCAATTTCAATATTGTTAGTTATAATGGCACCACCGCCACCAGAGGTCACTATTTTGTTGCCATTAAATGAAAAAACTCCAACCTCACTAAAAGATCCAGTTAGTTTTCCTTTATACTCACTCCCTAATGATTCTGCAGCATCTTCTACTAAAGGAATTTTCCAACGGTTACAAACTATCAATAACTCATCTAAATGAACAGGAAAACCAAAAGTATGCATTGGCATACAAGCGGCAATTTTTCTGCCCGTAGTTTTATTAAAGCACCCATCTTCTCGTAATTCTCCATTTTCTTCTAGAAATACTTCAACAGATTTTGGTGATAAACCCATTGTATCAAGATCAACATCTAAAAAAATTGGATGCGCATTATTATACTTAATAGAATTTGCAGTAGCAACAAAAGTTAAAGCCTGAGTAATTACTTCATCATTTTTTTTTACCCCTACTAATCTAAGAGCTACCTGAAGACCTGCCGTGCCATTTACAACAGCTGTAGTTTTCTTCGTTTTTGTAATTTGATTCATTAACTCCTCAAATTTATCAACAAAGGAGCCAACACTAGATACAAAAGTTGATTCTATACAATCATTTAAGTATTTCTTTTCATTACCACTAAAAGTAGGTGCGTGAAGAGGGATGAATTCATTCGTACTAAACTTGTCTCTGAAAAAAGCGATTAATTCCTTATTCACTTTTACATCTTATTGTCTAAATATTTACCAGTTTCTTTGTGTCCAAAATCAGGTATCATATAATCAAAAAGTTCTTTTATTTCAATCTTGTCCCATACTTTACTTCTTTTCAATTTAAAAATTTCTTTTTCAAAAAACAAAAGCTTTTGTTCCTGATAATTTAGTTCATTTTTTATAACTGCCAATTTATCAAACCTATCCATATCAAGTTTTTCATTTTCGGTAAAGAACTCTTCAAAATATTTTTCCCCAGAAGTACTTGATTTTGTAAAAAGACAAGGCCAATTATGATCTGTTTTATTTTCATTAAAATAATTTCTAGCTTGCGCCTCTGTGTCACAAATAAATGGTTTTAATCCTTTTTCTTTTAGATAGAGAATTGCTATATCAGAAAACCTAATTAAATTAAGATTTTCACTTAGTTTTGGAAAAAAAATATCTCTATTTTCACCAAAAATACAAGACATTAAACAAAGCTCTCCAGATTCTTGAGGAATTACGAAATATCTTTTAATATCATTTGGTGCAACTATAGGTTGTTTTTTTTCTATCCTTTTATTGAAACCATGCAATAATGATCCATCAGAAAAAGCAACATTGGCAAAACGAGCCATAGATACATCAATATCAAAACTTCTTCTATTAACGAACATTTCCATAATTCTCTTAGAAGCTCCCATCATGTTAACTGGATTTGCAGCTTTATCTGTTGAAACACAAAAATATTTTTTAACCTTTTTTTCTATACATTGCTTAAGAGTTTTATCTGTATTGAAGATATTAACATTAATCATTCTCATTAATGTAAAAGGGTCTTTTTCACTTCGTACATGTTTTAATGCAGATAAATTTAATACATAGTCGTAATGACCGTCTGATTCAAAAAAAGCGTCATACTCTTCAGAACCAATATCTATGGCAAACGTTTTGAAATCTCCTTTTATGTATCCAAAAGAACTTCTGATATCTCTAACTAACTCAACCATATTATTTTCGCTGATATCAACAACATGAAGTTTTAATGGATTTCTTTTAAATATTTCTTTTGTTACAGCTTGACCGATAGAGCCCGCTCCTCCAAGCACTAAAAACTTAGAACTTGAGACTACATTAAATAACTCTTTTTTGTGACTTCTAATGTCATTGCTAAATAATTTTTCGCTTCTTCCAATTAACTTCAGCATTTAATTAAATTTTACGTGTTTATTTAAGGTAATTTATGGTTATGAAACAGATTTTATTCAGTTTGCGTGAAAATATCATGACCAGCATTTAACAAATCGACATCTTTTTTCATGAGTAAAACATCACTTTCCATCATATCTTTTACCAACGATGTCAAGTCATGCTCTGGGACCCAACCTAATTTTTCTTTAGCTTTAGTTGGATCTCCAATTAATAAATCTACTTCTGTAGGTCTAATATAAGAAGGGTCTACAGATAATACTTCCTTACCAATTTCTACTTTAAACTCTTTCTCTTTACAAGCGCTAACATAGGCTTTCTCTTCTACTCCATTTCCCTTGAACTCCAGTTCTATCCCAACTTCTCCAAAAGCCAAGCGCACAAAATCACGAACTTTAGTGGTTACTCCAGTTGATATTACCCAATCTTCTGGCTCTTCTGCCTGCAATATCATCCACATCATACGTACATAGTCTTTAGCATGTCCCCAGTCTCGCTGAGCATCTAAATTACCTAGGTAAAATTTGTCTTGCAGCCCAAGTGCTATTTTTGATACCGCTCTTGTAATTTTTCTTGTTACAAAGGTTTCTCCTCTTCTGGGCGATTCATGATTAAACATAATACCATTACAAGCAAACATATTATACGCCTCTCTATAATTTTTTGTAATCCAAAAGCCATATATTTTCGCAACTCCGTATGGTGAGCGTGGATAAAAAGGGGAGTTTTCATCATAAAACCCTTTTTCGTTTTTATTTTCTGGCATTCCTCCAAATAGTTCAGAGGTAGAGGCTTGATAAATCCTTGTTTTCATTTCGAGTCCTAAGACTCTTACAGCTTCTAGGATTCGTAAAGTTCCTAATCCATCAATATTACCAACATATTCTGGTGTATCAAATGAAACCGCAACATGAGACATAGCCCCTAAATTGTATATTTCATCGGGTTTGGTTTCTTGAATAATACGTGTTAAATTCATAGGGTCGGATAAATCTCCATAGTGTAATTTGAACCTTTGGTTTAGTTGGTGTGGGTCTTGATATAAATGATCTATACGCTTTGTGTTAAAAGAAGAAGCTCTTCTTTTAATACCATGTACCATATATCCTTTTTCTAATAATAGTTCTGCTAAATAAGAACCATCTTGACCTGTAACACCAGTGATTAAAGCTACTTTCATTATTTATAATTTATTTCCTTAATTTAATCTATATTCTTTAAAAACCATAGGTAAGTTTTTTCAATACCTTTTTTTAACTCTGTGCTATACTCCCAACCCATTTCTTTCATTTTAGAAACATCCATCAATTTTCTTGGTGTACCATCTGGTTTTGAAGTGTCCCAAAGAATATCCCCTTGGTGCCCAGTTACTAGCTTTATCATTTCAGCCAATTCTTTAATGGTAATATCTTTTCCAGTACCTATATTATACAAGTATTCTGGTAAGTTATATTCTAAGGCATACACAACCGCTTCTGCCATATCATCTACAAACAAAAACTCTCTCATCGGAGTTCCACTTCCCCAGAGTGTTACATCTGAATGATTATTTACCTTAGCCTCGTGGAATTTGCGAAGCATAGCAGGCAATACGTGAGAAGATTGTAAATCAAAATTATCAAAATAACCATATAAATTGGTTGGCATTAAGCTTACAAAATCTTTGTTATATTGTTTTCTTATGGCTTGACACGCTTTTACCCCTGTAATTTTTGCTATGGCATACCATTCATTAGTAGGTTCTAAAGAATCTGTGAGTAGGTATTCTTCTTTTAAAGGCTGTGGTGCAAACTTTGGGTAGATACATGAACTCCCCAAAAAAATAAATTTATTAATACCAGCCTTGTGAGCGCCATCAATTAAATTATTCTGAATTTGCAAGTTTTCCATTAAAAACTGATAAGGAAAGTCATTATTGGCGAGTATGCCCCCAACTTTTGCAGCAGCATCAATTACTACTTCTGGCTTTTCTTGATTGTAAAAATCATTAACTACCTGTTGATTTATGAGATCAAGTTCAGAACTTGTTTTTCCTAACAAATTTGTATACCCCTTCTTCTCTAGCGCTCTCCAAACCGCTGATCCCACCATCCCTTTGTGACCAGCTATATATATTTTAGTTTCTTTTTTCAAACTATTTTTTTTAGAGTCTACCATCAACTACTTTCTTTGGTAAAAAGTTTTTTACATCATACATTATAGCATTCTCATTTTTCAGTGATAAAAAATCAAGTTCTTTAAATTTATTATGAGAAACAGCTAAAACAACCGCATCAAACTTTTGATTAGGTATGGATTTTAAACATTTTAATCCATATTCGTGCATTACTTCATCTTGATCTGCCCAAGGATCATGAATAGTAATATTAGTCCCATAATCTTTCAAAGCACTTATAAGATCTACTGTTTTTGTATTTCGCACATCTGGACAGTTTTCTTTAAAGGTGATTCCTAAAACAAGTACCTTAGAGCCATTTACAGACATTTTTTTCTTAATCATACATTTCACTATTTCGGAAGCTACATAATCTCCCATTCCATCATTTAAACGTCGTCCAGCTAAAATAATTTCAGGATGATATCCATTTTCCTGAGCTTTTTGTGCTAAATAGTAGGGATCAACTCCTATACAATGTCCACCAACTAAACCGGGTTTAAATGGTAAAAAATTCCATTTTGTCCCTGCCGCTTCCAACACGTCGTGGGTATTTATATCCAAAAGATTAAATATCTTGGCTAGTTCATTAACAAAAGCAATATTAATATCTCTTTGAGAGTTTTCAATTACTTTAGATGCTTCTGCAACTTTTATGGTTGGTGCAAAATGAGTACCTGCTGTAATCACAGATTTGTATAAACTATCTACTTTCAAGCCTATCTCTGGCGTTGAACCAGAAGTAACTTTTAATATTTTCTCAACTGTATGGTCTTTATCTCCTGGATTGATTCTCTCTGGAGAATAACCAGCATAAAATTCGGTATTGAATTTAAGACCGGAAACTTTTTCTAATACAGGAACACAATCTTCTTCAGTAGCTCCTGGATACACAGTAGACTCGTATATTACAATATCACCTTTTTTCAAAACACCCCCGACTGTTTCACTTGCTTTTACAAGTGGTGTTAAAATGGGTCTGTTATTTTTATCAACGGGTGTTGGAACTGTTATAATGTAGTAATTACAATCCTTAATTTCAGCCAATTGATTGGTGCAAAACAATCCATTAGAATCAGTGTTTTCACTGACGAGTACTGATTGTAATGTTTGGTTATCAACTTCTAAGGTTGAGTCAATACCGGACATTAATTCAGATATTCTATCGGTATTGATGTCAAATCCAACAACTGAATATTTGGTTGCAAAAAGTCTTGCTAATGGCAAGCCAACATATCCTAAACCGATTATTGCTATTTTATCTTTTTTCATGTTTTTTTATACATTTTCCCAATACCATTTAACAGCTTCTTTTAGTCCTTGCTGGAGGGTAAACTGTGAGTTATAATTTAAATTTTCTTTTGCTTTATTAATACTTGCGTGAGAATGTGGAATGTCACTTGCTCTATTTGGTCCGTAAATTACATCTACATTTTAAATTTTAGAATCAAACTCAGATAAATACTCTTTTAAATATCCCATTAAATCATTTAGCGTATTACTATCTCCATAAGCTACATTATAAACAGTATTAATTGCTTTTTCTTTCGTTATGACCAGGCTTAATAGATTAGCTTGTATAACATTATCAATTTATGTAAAGTCTCTTGAGTAATTACCGTCTCCATTAATAACTGGAGATTCTTCATTCATTAACTGGCTAACAAATTTTGGAATCACTGCTGCATAGACTCCATTTGGATCTTGCTTTCTACCAAAGACATTGAAATAGCGTAAGCCAATCGTATCTAATCCATAGTTTTTTGAAAAAATATCTGCATACAACTCATTTACATATTTTGTGATGGCATAAGGTGATAATGGTTTTCCGATAACATGCTCAACTTTTGGCATTAATTCTGAATCTCCATAAGTTGATGAACTGGCTGCAAAAACAAATCCTTTCACGCCATTATCTCTAGCGGCTACTAGCATATTTAAAAAACCACTAACATTCACATCATTTGAAGTGATTGGATCTTTAATAGATCTGGGTACAGAGCCCAATGCAGCTTAATGTAAAATATAATCTACATCTTTAGAGGCTTTTAAACAATCCTCAATTTTTCTGATATCTCCTTCAATAAGTTTAAAATCAGAATTATCTAATAATGGTGTTATATTTTCTCTTTTACCGTTAGCAAAATTATCTAAACAAATCACTTTGTTCCCTTTCTCGAGCAAAGCCTCACATAAATTTGATCCGATAAAACCGGCACCTCCAGAGACTAGAATTGACTTTTTACTTAATTCAATATTCATTGATAATTTTTATATTTTTCTCGACTACCACCGGTAATTTTCTTTAGATTTAATTGAAAATTTTTAAAGTATTATTAAAGAAAAACCCCTTTCGGGGTTTACACACTATTAAAGGTTTATATTTTCTTTCAACATATAAGTTCCTTTTTCCAAAAAAGGCATAATTAAAACAAAAAGTTAAATGCAAATGTTGGTTTTTCAAGGTCCCAAACACCAAACATTAAATTAAACTTTGAAATAAGGTTTAGCTTAAAACCCGTATTTATTCCATTCGAATTATATTCAAATAAAATTGATAAATCGTGATAAAAAGAAGGAGTAAAAGAAACGCCCCCAAACACTCCCTTATAGTCTTTAGTTTTTAATTCCTTATAATCAAAAGCAGATCCAACAGATAAATCAAAATTTCCAAAGTCTGATTTGATATTTTTTGAACCAACAAAATATATTGCTGAGTAATTTGTTGCGGCAAGAAGAGTATTTCCTAAAATGGCTGTGGCATCTTGAAGACCTAATACAATTGCGGGTAAATATTTTTTTTCTTTCAGCAATCTACCTCTTATGGTAAACATTCGATCAGGAAAATATCTTGTTTCAGTATTGACAGGAACATTCAACTCATGGGTATATCTGAACATCACCTCTAAAAATGGGAGAAACCCAACGGTAATGTAGGTGTTTAAACCGGGATTAATTCTTCTATTATATCTTTGAAAATAAGGCTTTGGAATATAAGCCGCTCCTAAGACTAACTGCCCATCTTCAAGCATCCTAGCCGATGGAATATGAATAAGCCCTGAAGTCCCAGTAACAGACTGCCCTGAAACAACCCCACCTACTAAGAAAAAAATAACTACTACTAATTTTGTCATAAACCTAACTTTTGACCCTTACTGCTAGTCAAAATTTATTCCATAAAAAGCTGGGTGGTGGGTAGATTCTTAAAATGCCTTTTCAATGACTTTACCTTACCATACAAAATAGCAACAAAAGTGAGAATTAAAATCTTAAAATCGATAATAAATGAGCTGTTTTTAGTATACCAGAGCTCTAAATCGGCCTTAGCAGGCGCTATGTTGTCTTTGTAAAAACGCTCATGGCTACCTTTTACTTTTTTAAATAAATCGCTCTCATTTCTAAAAATAATAGACCCTATTCCAGTTACACCGGGGCGAATGGTATTTAATTTTTCTCTGGTCTTATCGGAATAAAAAAAATACACCTCGGGAAGCATAGGCATGGGCCCTACAAAAGATAAATCTCCATTTAAAATATTGAAAAATTGAGGCAATTCATCAATTTTAGAAAAGCGTAAAAAACGTCCAAAAAGGTTAATTCTATTGTCATTATATGAAGTAAGGGGGCTTTTAGATTTTTTATTTCGACTCATTGTCCGTAGCTTGAACATTCTAAAAAGCTTGCCATCTTTTCCAATACGATAACTCAGGTAAACAGGATAGGCCTCACCGGAGATAAAAATTAAAATAACAGAAATTAAAAGCAGCGGAGCTGATACTAGAATCCCTAAAATAGAGAATAAAATATCTGCCCCTCTTTTTACAAAAGGATACATATTAATCGATTTAAATTTTGGAAATTATCTTTTTTTGTTAGCTAAAATTAATTTTTGTTTCAAGACATAGATACTTTGTCTCTTATCAATAGAAGATGGGGCTTTTATGAATAAGTCTTTTTTGAATTGAGAATAAAACTTTAATGATAGTTTTGAAATCATTGAATTTTTTCTTTTGACATTTAAATCATAACTCTTGCCATC
>MDTG01279158.1_pt1 | contig 10330 bp, 7 predicted proteins | sample 811421 | NCBI WGS metagenome assembly MDTG01 (sample SAMN05326645, study PRJNA326480) | marine metagenome | isolation source: seawater | place: Pacific Ocean: South East | collected 2011
GCTAGATATTGAAATTGTTAAAGCAGATATTAGAGATGAGAAGGTATTAGATAAATTATTTTTGGAATATATTAAATTGGGCAAACCTATCCAAGCTGTTATTCATTTTGCAGGTATGAAATCTGTAAAAGAGTCTATGCTCAAACCTTTGTTTTATTGGGATGTAAATGTAAATGGATCAATTAATTTGTTAAAAGTAATGGATAGATATAATTGTAGAACAATTGTCTTTAGCAGTAGTGCCACGATTTATGGATTATCAGATAGTCTACCCCTTAAAGAAAATACAGACATTAAGCCAATAAACCCATATGGAAGAAATAAATTTGTTACGGAACAAATTTTAAATGATACCTTCAATAGCAATCCTGAAAAATGGAAAATTGCAAATTTACGCTATTTTAATCCAATAGGTGCTCATGGCTCCGGGATGATTGGAGAAGACCCTGTTGGTGTTCCAGATAATATTTTTCCTTATATTACTCAAGTAGCTGCTGGTGTTTTAGACAAATTGCATATTTTTGGGAATGATTGGCCCACCTTAGACGGAACATGTGTGAGAGACTATATTCATGTTATGGATCTTGCCGAAGGCCATCTTGCTACTTTGAAATATTTAAATAAAGGTGAGAATAAAATAGTTAACCTTAACTTAGGCACTGGCCTTGGAACTAGTATTTTAGAACTTATAGATACATTTGAAAAAGTAAATAAGTTAAAAATAGCTAAGAATTTTTGTAGCAGAAGAATAGGTGATTCTTGTACTTTAATTGCTGATAATAAATTGGCTCTTTCTTGTTTGAAATGGTCCCCAAAAAGAGATTTAGCAAGAATGTGTTTAGATGGTTGGAAATGGCAATCATTAAATCCAGAAGGTTATAAATGAAAAATTTAAAAAATAAATATTATTTAATTTGTAATTATTCATTAATAGATATATTGCAAATTTAGTAATGTCTGTTTTACCTTCACTTTGTTCTGCATGAGTATATTTTATTTATGTGGCGAAGTATGATGTGCAGGTTGCTTGAGATGAATACGATCTCTTTCCTCTCAAGCTTAAGGGGGACATGGCTCAGTTGCTAGAGCACCTGCAATGGCATCAGGGGGGGAGTGGTTTGAGTCCGCTTGTCTCAATTCTTCAAAAGTATTGCTACGAAAGGTATTAGAACTTCATCCTCAAAGGTCTTCTATCTCGTCTCAAATAAATTTAGTGCAAAAGTTCCTGCATTTAGATATGTGACTTTCTATAGATACTAGTAGTGGAGGTTTTATTTGTCCATTCGGGAACTAATTCCTTCAATAATGATAATGAGCCGGGAACATCTTGTTCTAACAACTTATTTTTGAGTAAAGATAATTTCGGAAAAAGTTCTTCATTGGAGAGTGATTTTTCATTTGCACGAAATATGAATGGGTTGGTTGTGGGTTTAGATGTTGCATCTATCAAAAGCTCTTCATATAATTTTTCTCCAGGTCTTAGTCCAGTATAAATTAATTCAATATCTCCTTTCGGATTTGAATCATCTTTAACAGTAAGTCCACTTAGACGAACCATATTTTCAGCAAGATTCTTTATAAGCACTGGTTCTCCCATATTTAGCAAGAAAACTTCTCCACCTTTTGCTAATAATGATGATTGCAGTACTAAAAGTACAGCCTCAGGTATGGTCATAAAATATCTTATTATTTTGGGATGAGTTAAGGTGATTGGCCCTCCTTCGGAAATTTGTTTTTTAAACAGAGGTACCACTGAACCCGACGAATCAAGTACATTGCCAAAACGTACCATTGCAAAAACTATCTTGTTTTCACCATTAAGATTTTCCGATTTTTTCGCATAAGCTTGAACTACTAATTCAGCAAGTCTTTTAGAAGCACCCATAACATTAGAAGGCCTAACTGCTTTATCTGTTGAAATTAAAATGACTTTTTTAACATGAGAATTTTCTGAGGCCTCACAAATAGCAAGCGTAGAAAGAACATTATTTGATATTCCTGCTAAAGGATTATGTTCAACTAAAGGAACATGCTTGTAGGCAGCAGTATGAAAAACTATATCTACTGAATATTTAACAAATATCTTATTTAAGAAAATTTGATCTCGAGCACTCCCTAGTACTGGCTCAAGAATTGAGTCTTCATTCTCTAAACAACTCAATTCTTGATGAATTAAATAAAGACTTGGCTCATTTTGTTCTAGAAGAATTATTTTAGATGGAGATGATTTAATAATCTCCCTGCAAAGTTGCCCTCCGATTGATCCTCCAGCTCCAGTTACACATACAACTGAACCTTGTATTTCTGATTTGATCGACCCAGATGAATGATTGGCAATATCGCGTCCAAGTAAATCCTCTATATCTATAGAACTTAATTTATCAATACTTTTACGACCTAGAATAAGATCATCTATTGAAGGAACTTCCAAAAGAGAAGTGCCTTTATTCTTTAAATCAAAGATAATCTCTTTTCTTCTTAAAGGCGAAAGAGAGGGTATGGCAAGTAAAACCTGATCAAATTTATTTGTAAAATCACCTAATTTACTCGCCGAAAAAATAGGAATCCTATCAAGCTCTCTATTCCATAACGAAGGTGAATCATCAAAAAAGCAAATAATTCTATATTCTCCAGTTAGACGAATGGCCGCCGCCAACTGACTTCCAGCAGCTCCAGCGCCATAAATCGCTACTCTCATTTTAACCTTATTTTTTTTCATGAATTGCAATACAAAATCTCTAAAAAGAAGACGAGTAAACCCTGCAAATAAAGTAATTAAAATCCAAAACAAAATAAATATTCTAAAAGGAGGAATTCGAAATTCAAATATGAATCCAACCACAAGAATTATATTTATTAAAATTAAGTTTCTTAATGCAATATTATAGATAGTTAAGTTTGATAGGTAACGTGTTATTCCTTTATATTGACCTGTAATTATAAATAATGGAATGCCTATTATTATCAATGAGGGGAATAACCATAAATATACTTTAGAAGTTAGATAAGCATTATCAGATCCAATCCAAAAGCATAAAAGTAGTGATAATGCTAACGAGAAAGTATCGAATAAAATAAAAAGACTTCTACGTAAATATCTTTTCATTGAGAAAGTATATTCAAGAATCTTGTTTATATTTTGTTTCATTAAATAAATATACCTCAAAAGATTAATTAGAAAGTCATCAAGCAAGCTAATGAGATATAGCTAGGCGGATCTATAAACATTATACGATATAGCTAAAATATTTTATTTGCCAATTTTCGACTTAGAATAAGCGAGATAGAAAGGGAAAGATACGTATTTGTCTAGTAGAAAACCTAACGAAACGACAATAGAAGAGGAGACAAGTGCCCATTGAAATCCTCCAAAGATGAATGAGAATGTCAAAATAAATGTTGCTGAAATATATAAACTTGCAACTTGTGAGTGCCTCCAGCCGGCCTGATTTAAACGTTGATAAAGATGCAATCGATGGGGATGAAAAATACAATGCCCCGAAAAGAACCTTCTTATTACACAAGTACAAGCATCACCCAATAATGGGGTAGCAAGCAAAAGGAAGCCAAAAGAAGCTTTAACACCATCTGATGAAAATATTAGTCCAACAAATATTGATCCCAAAAAAGTACTTCCAGTATCACCCATGAAAACCTTAGCTGGACTCCAGTTCCAAGCAAGAAAACCTAAAAGAGCACCAAAAAGAGCTAAATAAGATGAAGACAATATCAATGAAGCAGTCCCAATACAAATAGCCATACAACCAGCGACAAGGCCGTCTAATCCATCCATAAAATTGATAAAGTTAATAATTGCTGTTCCAAGAAATACAAGAAGAAAAAATCTCAAACATAAGAATATAAAAGAATAATTTGCCAATAATTCATCAAACCATGGCATATTCAAAATTAATACTATTACTGTGAAAACCTGAAAAAAATAACGAAGAGAATTAGACAATTTGTATTGATCATCTATTAGTCCAACTATAGCTAAAGGGAAACAACATAAAGGAATAAAATTGCCCCATAAAGTTGAGAACAACGTTCCTATTAATACAAATACAATTCCACCTCCATTAGGGGTCGCAATTGAATGTGAGCTACGTTCATTAGGTTCATCCATTAAAAAATTACTCAAATAAGGAATTAACCTTCCAAGAATTATCCAAGTTAGAAAACAAGAAAATGTAAAAACTAAAAAAGGAGTAAGTTTGAACAACATATTATTCTTAGATATCTTTTCCAGATGAAAAAATAGAATCTTTAGCAGTATTAGTCCAATAATTACAACGATTTCTATATAGATTTATTTCATTAATAATTCCTTTTTTAAAAGACATTGGATCAAAACCAAAAGTCTTTTTAGCCTCAGAATGAGAGAAAGACTTGTTTTCATTTAAACGCTTAATCTGTTCTGCTTTTATTGGAAAGAAAATCCCTATACTTTCAAACATTTGAAGTATAAATACAAAAAAACGTGAAGGGAGATGAATTATACAAATAGAACGATTTAGTGAATTGGCAATCAACTTCACAACATCATTGTAAGTCAGACTAGTTCCACCAGAAATATTAAACGAGCGCTTATAAGTACTGGGATAATCTAAAACTTTAATTAATGACCACGCAACATCTTCTACATGGATTGGTTGCTGCAAAGATTTTCCGTCACCAAATATAGGCAAGAATGGGTAACTATCTAACCACTTTAATAAACGTATTATATTTCGATCATCGGGTGTGCCATAAATCATTGTTGGTCGAAGAATAGTCCAAATCAAATCACTTTTAGAAATTGTCACCTCTGCGGATTTCCTTATGAATTTAGATTTTGCATTTAATTGCGTAAAAATCGCCGTAGTACTAACAAAAACTGCTCTATTTACATCAGCTTTTTTACAAGCCTCTACTATTGAGGGAGCAGCCCCAAATCCTATGGAAGCAACATTTAGCAAGGCTCTACATCCAGTCAACGCTTTTGTTAATTGCTTAATATCGCAAAGATCTCCAAATCTAAAAAGAATAGAATGCTTGATCATCCATTCAGAATTGCATCCTGGACGTAACAAAGCTATGAAAGGTATATTTTGCTTCTGAAGTTCAATACATACAAAGCGACCTGTAAAACCATTTGCGCCTGAGAGAAGAATTGGTTCTTTTTGAATTATCAAGGAAAATTTATTAAAACTATTTTATTATGAGATTTCTAATTATTTTTTCATATTGAGCACTAACCCGCTTTCGGGAATATGTAATTTCCGCAAGTTTTCTGGCTCTACACCCCATAGCTGTTCTTTCAGTGCGAGAAGTAAGAAATAATTTAACTATTGATTTTGCTAATTCGTCAGGATCATCCGGTGGGGAAACGACACCTACAAGTTCTCGGATAACTTCTTCATTAATAATACCAGGAACTGTAGTAATAACTGGTCGACCAAAGGCATATGCATCGTAAAGCTTATTTGGAGAAACTCCATATCTAAAGAGTGGGACATTAGCTAACGAAATCAGCATTGCATCTGAACTTGCGACTAATTCTGGGATAAGAAATTTAGGAATTGGATTGAAAAAATCAACGTTGCTTAAATTTTCAGCAGCAGATATCAATGATTTTTTCTCAGGTCCATCGCCAATTAAACAAAATTTTATTGGTAGGTGTTCAAGAAGCCTTGCTGTTTCGATAATATTATCTAAGGCATTTACGGTCCCATGAGCTCCAGTGTAGAGAATCTTGAAAGGTCTTTGCTCATTAAATCCATCTAACTCAACAGGAAGCGGAATTTGTTTGAATTTATCTAAGTCAGGTCCATTAGGTAACCAACTAATATTTTTCGCACCACGTAGAGAAACATATTCTTCTACTCCTTTTGCAAGAACAACAATATGATTTGCAGATTCATAAATTCTATGTTCCATCCAAGAAAGAATTGAGATGAATAAACTGTTTGGATTTTGACCATCCTGATCGATCAAAACTTGAGGCCAAAGATCCCTCACTTCCAAAACAAAAGGGATGCTGAATATCTTCGCAATCCACATACATAAAAAAGCAGCAGGCAACTGAGGAGAACTTGCAAGGAGAAGATCAGGTTTTCTTTTGTTGCTAAAGAATGTAGAAGTTAAAATAGATAAAAAAAATCTAAAAAACAAATGCAGCCCAAAACTTGCAAGATTGAAGTAACGTCTCCAATCATTTTTAGTGTATGGGAAAACACGCAACCAAGTAAATGAAAATCCTCCAAAGTTTTCATATTTAATTAGCTGATTCCTCTTTAATTTACAAAATCTACGTTCTAACAAATTAAAATCTGATGAAAAAACTTCCACTTTCCATCCATATTGAACTAGTTCTTTAGCTAACTCGAATTGCCTTGTATGCCCTGGGAGATCAGGAGTATTAGCAAACTGATTAACCAACCAAATACTAGGCATGATTTGAATTAATGAAAAAACATAAGTTATTCAGCTCTAAAGAAAAGCAATGAGTACCCTTTGGCACCCTACCAAATAAGCAGAGGCTACGACGAGGTATACGATTTCCGAAACCTAAAGAGTACCATGTATTTCTCCAATAGATTTCCAACGAGTGTTTTTGGCTTAACTGATCAATTATAGGATATAAAACATCATCTGAGACATTAGGAGCTATATGCCACCATTGTCTCCATGCCATAGACTTATCACAATCTAAAGTATCTTTGAGAGTAAATTGAAGATTATTTTCTGTATCTGTTTTTAGTTTAATAAACCTTTTATGAGAAGAGCCAAATCGTTGATAAGCATCATGTGACGCACTTACCCACAAACCTCCATCTAAGTCTTTCCCGTAGGATCTATTACAAATATTAGCTTTACGAGCTGCACGAAAATCCCCCCATACTTCAGTCGGCTCAATCCATTCAACCATGTCAGAATCCGATTTTTGAGAGATATTTCCTAATTGGAAAATATTATGAGCTGAATAAGAACGTTCCAAAAAACGATCTAAGCAATTACCGTATACACTTGTTCCCATCTCGGCCAAAAAAGGTTTGCCTTTATAAAAAATATCAAAAGTTAAAAGATCTGAGTGACTATGTGCTGGTAGATGTTTTGGAGAAGATTGACCACACTTAAAGACAAGCTCCCAATCCAATCCAGGGCGAAGGAAGACCCATCCTGTATTGGGCAAGTCCGATAATGGTAGTTGAGATATGAGAGGCCTAGGCTTACCAAAACAAACTTCAGAAGAAGATCGTAATCCTATAGACGCTCTATAAAACAAAGCACTCAAACCATTAGTAGTTAAATCTGCTTTTTTCAAATAAGCCCAAGCAAAATCGATAACCTGATCTATTGATGGACAAATGTCAGAAGGGGAATCATTAAATCGGACAAATGATCCATCCGATAACCTAACAATTTCAGCCCAGCGAACCATTTGATAAATCTTATTCAAAAGCCAGGTTGGTCTTTGACATGTAATAGATTGAATAACGCACCCTAATTCAACTAATCGAGACAATATTAATAAATGATATGCGGCTGATCTTTCTTCATGGCCTCCATCTCCCAAAACTTGTGTTTCAAGCTCATTTTTTAGTTCTTGCATTGCAATTTTATGCATTTCAAGAGCTCTAGAGCCTTCAAACTGTAATCCACCAATAGCCAGAGCAGTTAAATTCTCTATCCAATGATTCCCTCCATGACATCTCTCGGGATGAGCTTGCAGCCAACAAAGTTGACGCCAAAGTGACTTAAGTCGACTAGGAGTAGCTAAATATGGACAAGTTCGAAAAAGCCAAATCCAATTACGGCTACGTAAAGATAGAGTATAGCTATGCCAACCATCACCCTTGCCTGGCAAATTGAATTTAATCCAATGATCTAGCAAAAACTCAAGATTCGCTGCATCAAGGCACCAAGTACCATTCACTATTCTCAAATCTAACCAAAGACGAGCCCAGTTAAAATAATGAAGATTAAATTGCCAAAGACGTTCCCATTCAATGTTATTCCATTCAAAAGGGATATTTAGTTTTTTGGGACAATTTAAAAAATCAAAAATAATTGATTCTGAACTAACTGAGTTTTCCCTTGAAAGAGGTGGATTAACAACATTTAAGTCATCAAGAACCTCTAGCCACTTAGGGGTTCTTTTATCTATGCCTACCAAATAGAATGAAAGCCATATTGGTAAATGTCGACTTAGGCGATTACGTAACTCATAGCGCAGGCGAAGAGACAAGCGATAGAAGCCTATATCTTGTAATGTAATGAATAATCTTATTAACTTTTTTCCGTAATTCCGCATAGGTCAATGACGTTTCGAGCGCTAAAATCCAAGTTTCTAAAAGCAGAGTGTGCTACAAGAATTACTAGTAAATCTGATTCCAAAAGAACCTTTTCTAAAGGATAAAGAGTTAAAGTTTCATGCTTTTGTAGATTTGGTTCACAAGTAAGAACATTTAGACCGGAAGCAACCAAATTAGAAATAATAAGTTGTGCTGGAGATTTACGAATATCGTCAACATCGGGTTTAAATGTTAATCCCAAGCACCCAACAATGGGCGCTCTACCAAGAGAAATTTCCAAACCTTTGCAGAGCTCATTGAGCTTATCGATTACCCAATAACTTTTTTGATCATTAACTTTACGCGCAGTTTGAATTAATGGTGTTATTTGAGGAGATTGGGAAGCAATAAACCAAGGATCGACTGCGATGCAATGTCCACCGACACCACAACCTGGTTGCAAAATATTGACTCTTGGATGATAGTTGGCCAGTCTTATAAGCTCACGATCATTTATTCCAATCTCGTCACAAACCATTGAAAGTTCATTGGCAAAGGCAATATTGACATCACGAAAAGCATTCTCAGTAAGTTTTACCATTTCAGCAGTACGTGCATTAGTAGTTAGAAGATTGCCTTTACAGAAACTTGAATAAAAGTCTTTACCAGCCAGAGAAGAAGCCTTATTTATTCCACCAATTACTCGATCATTTTGAACAAGTTCTTGAAGTATGCGACCAGGTAAGACTCTCTCGGGACAATACGCAATATTAAACTGTGTAGGTTTCAAGCCTGTCTCTGCAATTATTAATTCAACAATTTTCTCAGTTGTTCCTACAGGAGAAGTTGATTCTAAAAGAATCAAATTGCTTGGCTTTAGAACAGAAGCTATTGAACGAGCAGCTTCAATTACATAATGAATATCAGGTTGAGGAATAGAATTACTAAATTCATTAATTAGTCGAAAAGGCGTTGGTACAGCTATTAAAAAAATATCCGCAATGCATGGTTCTTCATTAGCTGATAATAATCTTTTATCTACTACTTTCGAGACAAGTTCTTGAAGATTTGGTTCTTCTATGTGAACCAATCCATCATTAACTTTTGAAACCACTTCAGGATTCACATCGACACCGACAACTTCATAGCCACTATCTGCAACAATTGCCGCAGTAGGTAAACCGATATATCCCAATCCTAAAATACAACAACGCTTCATATTTTTAATACCTTATTTAATCATTCTTGCACCTCAAATAATTCCTTGATTTCTGTTTACCTGATCATCATCTACAAAATATGTAAATTCTCCTTTTGAGATAATCATTTGACCTTTGATTTTACTTTCGATTTTAATAGTTATAATACTCTAAAAAAGGAAGCTATAAACTGTAAACCATTTTTTCTAACTACTAATTTCATTTAATTAAGTATCTCACAAAAAAGGACTGACCTAAGTCAGCCTTTCTGGTTCCGATAGCAATTGGCTGTAAGTCAATTTTATTCAAGCTAGAATTAAGAACATTTTTCTATATTTAGAGAGTTAGGACTTTTAACTGAGATTGCTGGTTACTGTTTAAGAAAACTTAGTATATAAACGTTTTAGTTCATCAATTTCAACAGCCGGTCTAATTCTCGAAGATATTGTTTAAATTCAACAAGGGCAAAATGAGCGTATACTGGGAAACTTTTATTTTTGTATTCCCATGCCGCCGAAATATCATATAAAGTCCAATTCCACTCCTTTATATTTATAAATTTATACATAAATTCTTTACTCTTTATATAGCCATATCTGCTTCCATATATCTTCTCTAAACATATAAATTTAGATTCACGATATAATCGTTTCTTTTCACTTTCACTTAAATTTAATCTTCTCTTCTCAGTAGTGTCTTGAATACAGTAAAGGCCATTTTTATAAATTGAACCTCCTATCGATTTTAAAGTATAATGTTTATGTTTCTTGAAAATGATTGTAATCACTTTCTTGTCAACGATATGGGGCCATAGCTCAGCTGGTAGAGCACCTGCATGGCATGCAGGGGGTCAGC
>MDTG01333653.1_pt1 | contig 10330 bp, 10 predicted proteins | sample 811421 | NCBI WGS metagenome assembly MDTG01 (sample SAMN05326645, study PRJNA326480) | marine metagenome | isolation source: seawater | place: Pacific Ocean: South East | collected 2011
CAGGTGAACGGGGGAGTGAGTCAGAGTTCGAACCCCGGTCTTGCCGCGTCTACCGCGATCACGATCGCTCAAAAAGCCTCAGGAAAAGTTACCCTTCTTCCGGCTCCCGCCATCGTTGAGCGCCTTGCTACAAAACGTGCGCTAGAGTCCGATCGCGGCGTCGCGACGGTTTTGAGCCAGGCCCGTGCCAGCGACACTTTTCTCTTCGGCGCCGGTCCCGCAACACCCGGGAGCATCTTAGTTCAGTCAGGGTACATCGATCCAACTGATATCTCGCGACTGCAGCAGCTAGGCGCTGTAGGGGATGTCTTAGGTCGTTACATTACGCGGGATGGGGCTATTGCCGATAACGGCTTAAACGAGCGTACTCTCGGGTTAACCCTCGATTCGCTTCGCGAGGCGAGAAGGAGTATCGCTGTTATCGCCGGTGATGACAAACACGAGGTTGCTCGCGCGGTAGTCTCGAACCGGCTGGCCACCGTTTTGATAACTGATGAGCTTACGGCTTTAGCTCTGTTGGCAGATACCCCGGGCGGAAGGGGGAACGACTGATGGTTGGTCGTTCAGCAGAGGTTAGAGCATCAAGGTCAGAGGTAATTCTTGGAGGCACCCCGACAGAAAAAACTCTGAAAAAGTTTCTTCAAGGGATTCCGGGGGTAGATACGGTTGGAGCCGAAGCTCGCGCTGCCGACTTTCAAACACGCTCTATAAAAACGTCGAGCAAAGCCTGGGGATTAGACAAAATACTCTCGATGATAGACCTGACAACTCTCGAGGGAGCCGACACTCGAGGAAAAGTTAGGACACTCTCCCGAAAGGCAGTGTCTCCAGATCCAATGGATCTATCCTGCCGGAGCGTGGCTGCAGTCTGCGTGTATGGAGACATGGTTGAGGAGGCAATTTCCGCCCTTGGAGAGCATCATGTTTCGAAGCGGCCCGATGGAGTTGCCGTGGCTTCTGTGGCCACAGCATTCCCCAGTGGGCGAGCTGATTTACGAGTAAAAATTATGGACACACAATTAGCTGTTGCAGCCGGTGCAGACGAGGTAGATATGGTGATAGACCGTGGGGCGTTCTTAGCCGGAAATTTGGGATCAGTTTTTGACCAGATTGTGCAGGTGAAGGAGGCCTGCTTGCGCGCTGACGGGAGCTTTGCCCACCTGAAGGTTATCCTCGAAACAGGAGAGCTTGTGACATTAGACAATGTCCGACGAGCCAGTTGGCTTGCAATTCTTGCCGGAGCCGACTTTATTAAGACATCGACAGGGAAGGTGGCTCCCGCAGCAACACTTCCGGTCACAGTCACCATGCTTGAAGTTATCAGGGAATGGTTTGGGATTACGGGAGAGAGAATTGGTATGAAACCTGCAGGAGGTATTCGATCGAGTAAGGATGCTCTCCGCTATTTAGTCGCTGTGGCAGAGACTGTTGGAGAAGATTGGCTATCTAACGAGCTTTTTCGTTTCGGTGCCTCGAGCCTGCTCAACGATGTAGTGATGCAGAGACAGAAATTGAAAACCGGCCACTACAGTGGTCCTGATTATGTAAGTGTGGATTGAAATAATGAAGTTTCTAGAATATGCCCCAGCACCAGAAACCACCGAAATGCTTGAGATCAAGGCGGATTATGGTCTATTTATTGGGGGTGAGTTTCGTCCAGGGCGGGGAAGAACCTTCGAGACAATCTCTCCATCCTCCGAGGAAGTGATTACTCGCGTTGCGGAGGCAAGCAAGGAGGACATCGATTCGGCGGTTGGGGCGGCTAACGAGGCGCACCAAAAAACATGGTCAAAAATGCCGGGAGGTAAGAGGGCCAAATTTCTGTTTAGAATCGCCCGGATTTTGCAGGAGCGGTCCCGCGAGCTAGCCGTTGCTGAATCTCTCGATAATGGAAAACCAATTCGGGAAACCCGAGACGTCGATATTCCTTTGGCTGCTGCTTGGTTTTTTTATTACGCCGGTTGGGCAGACAAACTCGAATACGTCGGACTTGGGCCCAACCCAGGGTCTCTAGGAGTCGCCGCCCAGATAATTCCTTGGAACTTTCCCCTCCTTATGTTGGCCTGGAAAATTGCGCCAGCGCTGGCCGCCGGCAATACAGTGGTGCTCAAACCAGCGGAAACGACCCCGCTGACTGCTCTTCTGTTCGCGGAAATTTGCCAGCAGGCGGACCTGCCTCCGGGTGTCGTGAATATAGTTACCGGACCGGGCAAAAGTGGGGCTATGTTAGTCGCCCATCCGGCTGTGAACAAAGTCGCTTTCACTGGCTCAACTGCGGTGGGACGAAGCATTGCAGCAACCCTAAGTGGTTCGGAAACTAGACTCACGCTCGAACTTGGCGGAAAAGGAGCGAATATAGTCTTCGAGGACGCTGCCTTGGATCAGGCAATTGAGGGCATTGTTAGCGGCATTTTCTTCAATCAGGGGCAAGTTTGTTGTGCGGGCTCCCGTCTACTAGTTCAGGAGAGTGTCCATGATGAAATCATGTCGAAGTTGCAGAGAAGGCTCTCGACTCTGCGACTTGGGGATCCGTTAGACAAAAACACCGACATTGGAGCTATAAACTCGCGAGCTCAGCTCGATCGAATTAACGCTCTTGCCGACTCCGGCGACCGCGAAGGAGCAAGCCGATGGACGATGGAATGTCCTATACCCGAGAGAGGCTTTTGGTTTCCCCCGACCATTTTCACGGACGTCCAAACTAGCCATCGGATTGCCCGAGAGGAAATCTTCGGCCCAGTTCTTTCAGTGATGACTTTTAGAACTCCCGATGAAGCCGTTGCCAAAGCGAATAATTCGCCGTACGGGCTGAGTGCTGGGATTTGGACCGAAAAAGCCTCGCGCATGCTTGCCATTGCAGATAAGCTCCGCGCTGGTGTTGTTTGGGCAAATACTTTTAATAAATTTGATCCGGCCAGCCCTTTTGGCGGGTTCAAGGAATCGGGTTTTGGCAGAGAGGGTGGCCGCCACGGGTTATTTCCCTATCTTGATTCCCAACCGCGGATTGGGGGCAGTAAATGAGCTCAAGGTTGTCCGTGTCAAAGACATACAAGTTATTTATTGGGGGCAAGTTTCCTAGATCGGAAAGTGGTCAAACCTTTCAGGTGCTTGATTCAAAGGGAAAATTTCTGGCAAATGCCGCAAAATCGAGCCGAAAAGACGCAAGAGACGCGGTCTCCGCTGCAAGGTCAGCTCAGCCCGGGTTTGCGGGTTTGACTGCCTACAACCGCGGTCAGATTCTATATCGCATAGCTGAAGTTTTAGAGGGGCGAATTGAGCAATTTGTTGACGAGATTCGAAGGACCGAAGGTGTTGCCGAGGCCGCTGCCAAAGCTCAGGTCGAGCGTACGATCGATACTTGGGTGTGGTACGCGGGGTTTGCGGATAAATTTGCGCAAATTAGCGGGAACGCAAACCCAGTTGCTGGCCCTTACTTCAATCTATCCACCCCGGAACCGACTGGGGTGGTGGTGTTGGTGGCCCCGGGCACGACAAAAGGAGAAAGTCTCCTCGGATTCGCGGCGGTTTTAGCTCCGGTAATTGTCTCGGGAAACACCGCGGTGATTATTGCCCATAAGTCCCAAACCCTCAGTGCAATTAGTTTTGCAGAGGTCTTGGCCACTAGCGACGTACCTGCGGGAGCAGTAAATGTTCTGACCGGAGACCCCTCTGAAATAATGCCCTGGCTGTCGGCCCACGCGGACGTGAACGCTCTTGACCTAGCTGGAGCTGGCGAATACGATTGGCCAGCTTGGCAGGTGCAAGCCTCAGAGACTCTAAAGAGGGTCTCACCTCCCGTCTCCGGGGTCCCAACTTCCAGTTTAGAACGGATAGTTGCATTCACCGAGCTCAAGACTGTTTGGCACACTAAGGCTCTTCGGTGACCCGTGAACTCTGGGTTACTTCTTGTCGATAAGCCGGCCGGGATTTCCTCTCATGATGCTGTTCATAGGGTGCGGGCTGCACTAGGGACCAGAAAGATTGGTCACTCGGGCACTTTAGACCCATTAGCGACCGGGCTCCTGGTTATGGGTATAAATGCCGGCACGCGATTCTTGAGTTTTTTAGTTGGCTTAGACAAGACCTATTTAGCTCGGGTCAGGCTTGGATACAGAACTGCAACCGATGATTCGGAGGGCGAACGCCTTTCGGACTCTCCAGCTGATCTCCAGAAGGTTAGCGACCAGATTATTCTGGAAGCTCTCGGCGCCTTCTGCGGCAAAATTCAGCAGATTCCCAGCACATTTAGCGCGGTCAAGGTTCAAGGTAAAAGAGCCTATGAGTTAGCTCGGGCCGGAAAAAAGGTAGAGCTCAAAGCCAGGACCGTTCAAATTCATAGCCTGCACACAAAATCGATTCAGCGTAATCGAAACTACATTGATATTGATTTCTTGATTGAGTGTTCCTCCGGGACTTATATTCGGGCAATTGCTCGGGATCTCGGCGACAAACTTGGGGTTGGCGGACATCTGAGGTCACTTCGCCGAATCGCCGTGGGCCCGTTTCGGGTTGAGCAGGCTTTGGAATGTGCGCTGGCCTCGAAAACAAGTCTTATCTCTTTGGGGGATGCGGCGTCAAAAATAATGCCCGCAGTTTCTCTGGACTCTGGTCAGGTTTTGGATTTGCGTCATGGCAGAGCTGTTTCGACCGAGGGCTGGCCGAGGGTGGCCCCTGTCGCGGCTATCGACCAGAAAAGTTTGGCATTGGTTGCTGTTGTCGATGCTGAAGGGCCGAGTTCTCGTGTTCTAATGGGAGTGCCGGTTGAATAATCACGTGCGCAGGAGGCCGATTTGGTTATATGGTTTTATTGGGTTCAGCTATTCGTAGCTGGTGTAGCAGCAATTTTGTCGCTGTTTTATGCCGCTCGAAGACGTTCGCCGAACGACCTTACATTGGGCTCGGTTGCCGTCATGGGGGTGACGATTGTTGTGCAAATTGCTATCTCAATTTTCCAACCATCTTTGGGTAATCATCCTTCCGGCAGCTTGTTGGAATACTGGATGTACCTCCTAACCGCGCTTGTAATGGTCGTTGCGGGATTACTTTGGGCCTTAGTAGAGCGTTCCCCCATGTCGAATGTGGTGCTGGGGTTGCTTGGGGGTTCGATCGCGGTCATGCTGGTTCGAATGCATACCATCTGGTTCGTCAACCTGGCTTGAGTTTGTGGCGGCTTTTTTGAGCAACTCAATCGAGGGGTGGCTTCCAGCTTTTGATCCGAAAGCCCGAGAATCACGACGGCTCGGCCTTTACGTGAATATTCCATTTTCTTCATGCCCTTACGACGGTTTCGACACAAACTTTTGTCATCCGTCGAACTCGGCCCGCAGTTTGTCAGAAAAATTTTTCAGAGCGGCTCTTGAGGAGATTAATTTCGCGGGACGAGTTTTGACTGCCGCGCGCCTCTCCGCCATTGAGCTGGATTCGATTTATATTTGCGCGGGAGCTGCGCGTCTCTATGAATCTAATTTTTTGAGGATTATTATCGACCGAGCCAGGAAAGTTTTTGGTATTCGCAATCATGCGGAAGTGACCATTGAACTTGAGCCAGAGGGTCTTAGTTCAGAGGATTTTAGAGACTTGAAGCGCGCCGGAGTTACACGAGTTGTTATTGACGCTCTATCCGCCGACCCTGAAGTGCTGCAAACAATGAATAGACCGTATACGTTTTCAGATGTAGTCGATGTAGCTCAAGAGGCTAGTTCTTTTGGGCTGGGCGTATCAATCGATTTGGTTTACGGAATCCCTGGACAGACTCTCAAGAGCTGGAAGTCCACTATCGAGTCTGCAGTGTCCCTCGGACCGGACCACATCTCAATTTACGAGCACATAAATGAACCTGCGGTTTCTGCGGATGGAGAATTATCTGCGGTCCACTTGTCGTCCCCGGATTCTGATTTGCGAGCAGAGATGTATGCTTTAGCTGATTCTCAGTTATCGGACGCAGGCTTTGAGTGGTATGAAATTTGCCATTGGGCCAAATCTGAGAATAGTCAATCGCTGCATAATATTTCCTACTGGACATCTGAAAATTGGTGGGGAATTGGACCAGGGGCTCACTCCCATGTCCGAGGGGTCAGATGGTGGAACGTGGCAGGTCTAGAGGAGTACTCTTCCCTAATTTCCGAAGGTCGCTCGCCGGAAAAAGAGCGCGAAATTCTCGACTCTCAAGCCTTAGAGACGGAGAGAGTTATGCTTGGGATTCGGCTTCGGCATGGACTAAAGGTGGCCGAAATTGACCAGGATAAGTTTGAATTGCTGAGAAAATGGGCGGAACAAAGGCTAATTTTAGATACAGAATTGAGACACGGGAAGGTTGTCTTAACAATGCAGGGGAGATTGTTGGCGGACTTTTTGGCCCGCGAGCTTTCTTAGGGGGCCTACAGAGAACTAGAAGATACTATTAGCATTCAAAGTCCACAACGGAACTTAGTCGGGGAGGTGAAAATATGGTCTCCGATCGTGCGCTCCAAGTGCTCCGAGTTATTGTGCAGGACTACATTGATTCCGAAGAACCCGTAGCTTCGAAGTCGATTGCAGGCCGGCAAGGCTTCGGGGTGTCAGCGGCCACAATTCGAAACGATATGGCTCTCCTGGAGGAGGAAAACCTGATTTCCGCTCCTCACACTTCGGCTGGACGGGTCCCAACTGATAAGGGATATAGAGTTTTTGTCGACCAATTGGCCCGCCTCAAGCCGGTTTCTCCGGCCCAGTTGCGGGCCATCGAGGATTTTCTTAGTGAGTCAGCTGATCTTGAACAAACTCTTGCCCGCACGGTAAGGCTTCTCTCCCAGCTCACGAATCAGGTGGCCATCCTCCAATACCCCTCCCTGAAAGTGGCCACAGTTCGCCACCTCGAGCTGTTACCGCTCAGCTCTCATCGCCTAATGATTGTTCTGATAACCGATGGGGGTTCCGTCGATCAAAACATTTTAGAGACCCCCAATCGGCTGGTCGAAGGTGCCGTTGCAGAGGTTAGAGCGAATTTGAACTCACAACTAATTGGGGTGGCCCTCGATAAACTGCCCGGAGTTGTGGCCGACATCGCTGAACAAGCTTCGGCCAAACATCGAGAACTGGTTTCCGAGGTTTTGGAGGCTCTTAGGCTTGCCGCTGAGGGTCATCAAACGGATCGGCTAATGATCTCTGGGGCGGCTAACCTGGTTAGAGGCGAGCGGGACTTCAAATCTTCCGTATATCCTGTGCTGGAGGCAATTGAGCAGCAGGTGATGCTGTTGAATTTATTTACTGAGATGCGCTGGGAATCTCGAGAAGTTCAAGCTCGGATAGGACAGGAGAACGAGGAACCTTTGTCTGAGACTTCTGTGTTAGCGTCTGCCTATCAATCTGGATCGGACTCGTCGGCCACGCTGGGGGTTGTTGGGCCGACTCGGATGGACTACTCGGGAAATATGACCGCAATACGAGCCGTAGCGAGCTATTTGTCTCGACTGCTCGGACAAGAAGAACTGAAGAAGGCGTGAACATTGGCTACTGATCATTATCAGGTTCTTGGACTGACCAGGGGTGCTTCATCAGAGGAAATTAAGAAAGCGTATCGGAAACTTGCGCGTCAACTGCACCCCGATGTGAACCAAGCTGCGGATGCGGAGGACAGGTTTAAGCAAGTGACTCACGCCTACGAAGTTTTATCTGATCCAGAGCAAAGAGCAAATTACGATGCCGGAGGACAAGCCAATATCGGCGGCTTCGGTGGTTTTGGCGATATCTTCGAAAGCTTTTTTGGGCCATCCGGCTCTTCTCGAGGCCCCCGCTCCCGCAAGGAAAGGGGTCAGGACGCCCTTTTACGAGTGGATGTTGACCTAAAGGACGTAATTTTTGGGCAAAAACAAACAATCGAAATAGACACCGCCGTTTTGTGTGAGTCTTGCGAGGGCTCCTGTGCCTCTCCTGGAACCGAATCCCGGCGTTGCGACATCTGTGGAGGGTCTGGTTCCTTGCAGAGAACGGTTCGTTCCGTTCTTGGGAATATGGTGACTCAGAGTCCATGCGGGAGTTGTCGCGGGTTCGGCGAGGTCATCGATAGCCCTTGCCCAGCGTGCGCAGGGCAGGGAAGAGTTCGAGCTACTCGAAGCCTCGAGGTTGAAATTCCCGGCGGTATCGAGACGGGGCAGCGAATTCATCTTCCAGGAGAAGGTGAGGTTGGCCATGGAGGGGGTCCTAATGGTGACCTTTACCTTGAGTTCACAGTGCGGAACGACAAAATATTTTCAAGGGTGGGGGACGACATAATTGCGACTTTGGAAATTGATTTCCTCGACGCTATTGAGGGCTCGGAGGCCATAGTGGAGGCTCTCGATGGAGAGGTGAAGATTTTTGTAAAGCCCGGCACTCAAAGCGCGGATGTTATTTCGATTAAGGGTCGCGGTTTGACGAAATTGAGGAGTAACGGTAGGGGGGATTTGAGTTTTGCCGTTCAGGTTAGGAATCCCTCAAAGCTGAGTGCCAAAGAATCGGGACTTATTAAGCAATTGAGGGAACTTAGGAAACCAGCGGGCCCGAATCTATTAGCAGCGCAGCAGGGAATTTTTCAAAGATTTCGGGATCGGATCTTTGGAAGCTAGGTGATAGTGGCTAACTTATATTATCTTGATGAGGGGCAGAATTTAGTACCGGGAGAGATCGCAGCAATCACTGGAGACGAAGCCAGGCATGCTGCTCAAGTCGCACGTATCTCTGAGGGAGAAAGGGTGCTTCTCGGGGACCGTAAAGGACGCCTAGGTGAGGCACATGCGTACAGCGTCACGCCGAAAAAAATCAAGTTCGAGGTTCAAACTGTTGAGATTTTCAATTTCTGCCATCCTGAGATTTCCCTGATTCAGGCTCTAGCTAAAGGTGGTCGTGATGAGATGGCTATCCAAACATGCACGGAGTTAGGAATTGATCGGATAATTCCGTGGCAGGCGGAGCGCAGTGTTCCTCGTTGGGACCAAAATAAATCTGAGAAGGCTCACGCTCGATGGCAAAGAATTATTTTGGAGGCTTCTAAACAGTCAATTCGAGCGACGGTGCCTAACTTGAGTCCGCTAGTGAGGAGCTCTGGGATTGCCGGGCTAGGTCTGTCCGGCCAACTGGTCCTCCTCGACCCCAACGGTCTAAACACCCTGAACGATATATCCCCGTTATCCGAATCTGAGAAAATAACTCTCATTGTTGGTCCGGAGGGTGGGGTAACAGAAGAGGAAAAGAAAGTGTTCATGCAATTGGGGGCGCGAGATGTCCGTGTGGGTAAAAACATTCTTCGCACTTCAACCGCGGGTGCCGCGGCGCTCGCTGTAATTAATTTTCGGCTTGGAAGGTTCTGAAAGCTGAGCACCGACCTCCTGCAGGAGCTCTAGAATATTCATTATGAATAAGGAGTCGATATTCACCCGCATAATTCGAGGGGAAATCCCTGGCGATTTTGTTTATCGCGGTGAACGTCTAGTAGCTTTGAAGGATATTTCACCTCAAGCTCCCGTCCACTTCCTAATAGTTCCAATCGAATCGTCCTATCGTGACGTTGTTGAGCTGACAAAGAACGACCCTGAATTATTAAGCGAAATAGTTCAGTTGGCGGAGCAATTGGCTAAGGAGCACGCTGATGGTCAATTCAGGCTTATCTTCAACACAGGTGCCGATGCTGGCCAAACCATATTTCATGTTCATGCTCACGTCCTTGCGGGGAATCTAAAAGAGGCTTCTCTTGGTGAATGAGTCAGCAGATCATGTCACGGTCACTCTTGAGTTAAATGACCTTCCGATGATTCGGGTCCTTGGTGTTCATGATCGAGTCCTGACGGCCTTAGAGTCGGAATGTCCCGGTGTTCAAATATCGGCTAGAAGTAATTCAATTACGATCTCTGGGAAAGAAAAAGATGTTTCTCGGACCGAGAACATCGTTTCCGATCTGGCCCGGATAGCCAGGGAAGGCATCGACTTGAATGTGGAGCATGTGTCAGCTGTCGCCAGTATGAAAAGAAAGGAAAGAGCCGAATCCACAAGCTTTCTTACCGATCCAGTGCTTGTGGCGAGGGGTAATTCAATATTTCCGAAAACTTCTGGTCAAAGAGATTACGTTGAGTCTATCGACTCTCATACAATCACATTTGGAATTGGACCGGCCGGAACTGGAAAAACTTATTTAGCCATGGCCAAGGCGGTGTCTGCCTTGCAGGCCAAACAAGTGGAGCGGATCATTCTTACTCGACCGGCTGTTGAGGCTGGTGAAAGGCTCGGGTTTCTGCCGGGCTCGCTTTCTGAAAAAATTGACCCTTACCTGCGGCCTTTACTTGATGCTCTTCACGAGATGATTGAGCCGAGCCTGATTCCA
>MDTG01114363.1_pt1 | contig 10329 bp, 6 predicted proteins | sample 811421 | NCBI WGS metagenome assembly MDTG01 (sample SAMN05326645, study PRJNA326480) | marine metagenome | isolation source: seawater | place: Pacific Ocean: South East | collected 2011
GCTATTGTTGATATGCAAAAATATGCAAAAGAAAGATGGAAAAAACGTCAAAAAAAACAAAATACAATAAATAAAATAAATAAAATTTGAGTATTAGAATATAAAATTTATATCATTTTAAATAAATTAACTAAATGGATTAGTTGCCCATACATTTAACTCATTAATAAAGCCTCTATTATCCATTTCTATTGCTGAGATAATGGCATGAGAAATTTCTTTAGGGGTTAATTTATTATAAACATTATCTCTTTCAACTCTATCTTCATTTCCAAATGCAGTAGAGACTTCACTTGGGTTAATTTGACAAACCCTAATATTATATGGTCTTAATTCTGATTGCCAACATTGAGTTAAACATCTTAAAGCAAATTTAGAAGAAGCATATACGCTACCATTATTGTAACCTCTCAAACTTGCAGTTGAACCTATATTTATTATTGTTCCATTTTTTTGTTTTTTCATTAGTGGGATAATCTTTTTAGTAAATAAAGACAATCCAAATACATTGACATTAAATACTTCTAAAAAGTCATTATAGTTTACATCTTCTAATGGCTTACTTACTCCAATACCAGCATTATTAATTAAAATATCAACTTTATTTTCTAAAATAGAGATACATTGATCAGCCTTAAAATTAATATTATCAATATCTCCTATATCAAATAGCAATAAATTAGCTTTTGATGATGAAAATGAATTACGTAATCTTTCCATAGACCTACCTGTAACAAGTACATTAGCTCCTTTAGCTAACAATTGTTTCGTTGTCTCCTTACCAATACCTAAACTTCCTCCAGTAATAATAATATTTTTTCCTTTGATGTCCATATTTAATGTTTAAAAAACTAAAAAGTCGGGGTAAGAGGATTTGAACCTCCGCTCTCACGCCCCCCAGACGTGCGCTTTAACCGGACTAAGCTATACCCCGAATAAATCAAATCTATAAAATATTTTATAATTAAATTTAATTTATCACATTAACTACTATTAAAATTAATAGTTACATTGTTTAATAAATATATATTTATATAATTTTAAATTAAAATGAATAAGTGAGATACATCATAATTATATTATTACCACATTTACTATTATCTCAAGAAGACTCATTTCATAGAATTCAAAACAGTCCCTACCCTTTCTCGTCAAAAATAGATTCTTTAATTGTGCTTTATGATAATGACTTTTCAATTGATGAAATATTTACCATTGAAATACTACAAGGTCAATTGGCAAAGATCAAACCAAGAATATATAGAGATATTGGTACAGGTAGTAGTATTTGGATAAAGGACCTAGAAGATAATTATGACATTTTCACTGACTACTCATTCTCTGGAGATTATATTTCTTTATTAGCAAAATTTAAAACACACATTAATGGCTACATCATATATGATGAAAACTCTATAAATGAAGTCATTACTTTATGTTCTATACTTAACGCTATACCAATTAAAGAAGACCAATTAAACAAAATTGCAGATCTCAATATATCATATTTAGATGACGCTAGAAACTATACAATTGAACAAATTTTAACATTATACCCAAATACATATAATGAACGTATAACAATATACCAAAATCCAAATAAGAAGTTATACCTTGCAGATTACTCAGTCTTTTCTAAATCAATTACTTTTTTTGACTCACTAAGTTCGGATTTAACTTCTAGCTTATTGTCAAGAATGCATCCAAATAGCATTTTACTTGGTGCCTCTGAAGATGATGAGTATCAAACAATAAAAAAAGCAACTGATAATCAAGTGATAACTCAAATGTCTGATTATGCAGTTAATCTGTCTACATTAACCAATATAAATACCAACATCTCACAAAATTATCACGAGTTAAGCTTTAATGAATATGACAGTGTTCATACAGTTTGTTTTGTAATGACCGATGGAGACAACATTCAATGGTTATTAAATTGGTTTTATACAGATAATAGGTGGTTTGGAAATCACAATAGAGGAGAAATGAATATTGGTTGGACTATTTCTCCAGCATTAAGTGAACTTGCACCGACTGTTATGCAAAAAATATATACTCAATCAGCAAATAACAATGAGGGTCGTGACTATTTTATTGCTGCCCCGTCAGGTTTAGGATATATTTTTCCAGAAAAATATTCTGAACTTAATTCATATTGTAATTTATTAAATAAATTTATGATAAAAGCAGATTTAAAGATTGTCAATATTATTGGGAACAATTCCAGTAGTTTAACATTATATCCTTATCTTATCCAAGAGGCAATAAAAGGTGTTTTTTATTATGATTATTCTAATTATTCAAACTTAAACGGTTTAATTACATTTTACAATAATAAACCAATTATATGTGCTAGATATAATTTATGGGGTGGTTTTGAGACTCCATCTTCATTAATTGAGAAAATTAACAAACTACCTAAAGACCCATATTCAAACGAAGGATATAGTTTAATTCCTGTACACAATTGGTCATATTCAGTAGATTCACTCATTGAAATTACTAATGGTTTTGATGAAAATATTAATGTAGTAGCACCTGATGAATTTATAAATATAATTAATAACAAACTAAATAATATAACTAACAATAATATACAATTAGTGACTTACCCTAACCCAACAAATAATCAATTAGTAGTTGAGTATCTGGGTAATTATGAAGAAATTAAATCAATTAATGTATACAGTATTAACGGTCAAAAAATTAATGTCCCTTTATCCATAAATCCAACAAATAGCTATTTAACAAAAATCATAATAGATTTAGATCAAATAAAAATGGGCACATATTTTCTATCATTGTTAAATTTCAATAATCAAATTGGTTCAATAACTTTTATCAAGCGATAGAAATATAAATTAATACTCATTCAATGAATAAGTCAATAAGATGATATTACCATAGTAATATGATTATTTATATAAATATTTTTGATATAATTCCTTTTGATGATTCTGTAAACTAACCTTTTTACCCATTAAAAATAATAACTCAATATTATTAGTCATAATATCTAATGCATCTCCAGTAGATATAAATAAATTTGCATCTTTTCCAACTTGAAGTGATCCAGTCCTATGTGAAATACCAAGAATCTTAGCTGGGTTTAAAGTAATTAATTGCAATGCTTCTTCTTTACTTAAACCATAATTTATAGTTGTTCCAGCTAAAAAGGGTAAATTTCTAGAACCCATTCTTTCCATGTCTCCGTGATAATCTAAACAAAATAATATGCCCGAATCTTTTAATAATTTAGGAGTTATAAAAGATTGATTAATATTATCATCTTGACTGCTAGGTAAAGAATGAATACGATTTAGAATAATTGAAACATCATTTTCTTTAATAAAATCTAAAATCCTCCATGATTCTGAAGCACCAACAATAATAACTTTATGAATATTATATTTTTTAGCAAACAAAATACCTTCTTTAATCCCTTGAACAGTATTAGCATGTATATACAATGAACTATTACCTTTAAAAACTCTTTTTAATGCTTCATACCTGAGATCAACATCTTTATCATTAAGTAAGGAATAATGTTTAGCATTATCAAAGAAATTATGTAAATCAAATAAATCATTCTCATACTTCTTTGTTTGATTATCGGTTTGATAATCCTGATCCTTAGATGTGAAATCATGACTATGTGTCCATCTATCATGGTGATATATCTCAGGCCAATATAAATGAATTCCATCATCTTTATAGTATGTTGCATCTTTCCAATTATTACCATCAAGCATCATAATAGAAGATGTACCTGAAATTAAGCCTCCTCTGGGAGTAATCTGAGCCAGTAAAACCCCATTTGTTCTGACAGTACTTAATACAATAGATTCTGTATTAAAAGCAATTTGCGACCTCACATTTGAATTAAAACGACCAACTTCACGTTCATCACGAGTTGCTCTCACAGCATCAATTTCAGCAATACCTAGAGTAGTGTTTGGTAGTATAAAAGATGGATAAATATGTTTACCATAGGCTTCAAAAACTTGAGTATTAGTTGTATCAAAATTTATACTATCTAAAGAACCAATCATTTCAATTTTACCCTTTGATATAAAAATTAATGAATTTTCAATAATCTCACCATTTCCAACATGAGCAGTTCCACCTATTAAAAATTTTTGAGCACTATTTTGAGCATAACAAAAATTAATGCAAATAATTAATACAAAAGTTAGATTTTTTTTCATTTAGTTTTCTTTAATAACTTATTTAAGAGAAATGCCCTTTCATTTTTAATAATTTGTCTGTGTATAGAATCTTGTTCTAAAGAAAAATAACATCGACCATCAATATAAGTTGCCTCAACATTAGTATACATTGATAATGGATTAGATGACCATAAAACAATATCAGCATCTTTATTAATTTTTATACTACCTACATATTGATCTATCCTTAACATTTTTGCTGGATTTAAGGTAATAGCTTTCCATGCTTCTTCTTGAGTAGAATTACCATATTTAATCATTTTTGCTGCCTCTTGGTTTAAACGTCTTCCCATTTCAGCATCATCTGAATTTATTGCAGTATTAACACCATATTTAGATAATAATGTTGCATTATAGGGGATTGCATCATTTACTTCGTATTTATATGCCCACCAATCTGAAAATGTAGATGCACTAGCTCCATGTAATTTAAGTTCTTTGGCTACTTTATATCCTTCTAAAATGTGGGTAAATGTATTGATTTTGAAATTAAATTTATTAGCAATTTCCATTAACATTAATATTTCTGACTGAATATAAGAATGGCATGTCACAAATCTCTCATTATTAAGTACTTCAACTAAAGGCTCTAGTTTTAAATCTGTCCTAAATTCTATTTTTTTTATATTACGCTTCTTATATTCCTTTTTATATATTTGATACTCTTGAGCTTGCACAAAAGCATCAATAATAATCTGCTCTACTCCCATTCTAGTTTGAGGGAAACGTGTATTATAATTACTGCCCCAATTAGATTGTTTTACATTTTCACCTAAAGCAAACTTTATAAATGGTTTTGCATTATTATATTTTAAATTTTCAGCATGCTGTCCCCATCTCAACTTTATAATGGCGGATTGACCTCCAATTGGATTTGCAGATCCATGTAATAATTGTGCTATTGTAACACCACCTGCCAACTGTCTATAAATATTTATATCATTTGCATTAATAACATCACCTACTCTTACTTCGGATGTAATAGCATGTGTTCCCTCATTTACACCTTTACTAATTGCAATATGTGAATGTTCATCAATAATTCCTGATGTAATATGCTTATTTGTCGCATCAACAACTTTTACATCTTTATTTGATTTAAATATTCCGATATTTAAATTTCTACCTACACCTATAATTTTACCATTTTCAATAGCTAGATCACAACTATCTATAATGCCTTCTAACTCATTAGTCCAAATTGTTGCATTTTTAAATAGTACAGATTCAGTGATAGGTTGATTAGACAAACCATATGCCATATTTGGAAACACTACTTTACTATGTATAGTATCTTCATTAGGTTTCAATTCAGATTTTAATGAAAACAAATTAGATGCATTTAGTTTTATTAATTCCCAGGAACCCCAAATCCCTAAGGAATCATAAAATTCACCCTCTATTATGTCATTATAAAATGAACCAGAAAAAAAAATATTTTTTTGACTAAATGATATATTTGAACTAATAACTTTAAACTGATTAATTCTATTATATGAAGAAGTATCATTTTTTATTTTAATTTTTAACTTATTATCGCTAATATATAAGCTAACTGTATCTACTAAATTATTGTTAATTATAAATTCATAATTACCTTGTAATTTAGCAATACTCATATCATTTATATTAGAACATTTTCCATTAATCCAATTTTGATGTAAACAAAAATTATCATTAAAAAGATCACCACTATAAATTAAAAAATTTGCTTTTTTACCTTGTTCAATTGAACCAACATCAGAATAAATATTTAAAAATTTAGCAGGATTATATGTTAATGATTTTAGAATTTCATTATTTGAAACACCCGTTTTTTTAATTGTACTAATATTTTCTCTAAAATGAGACCAGTCATCAATTCCATCAGTTGTAATTGCGCAATCAATTCCATTTTCAATTAAAATAGATAAATTAAATGGTGCTGTATCAGCATGCTTTAATTCTGCTAAAGAAATATTAATATTGTTATATGGATTATTACTAATTTTTAGTTTAGGGAAATTAATTGGAACAATTAATGGTAATTTCATGTTTTTTATTTCATTAACTCTTTGATATTCATCTCCATTAGTCCTAATTATGAATTTTTCTTGAAACTCTTTAGCTATTTTTTGAGATCTAAAAATAGACTGACAATCATTAACCTCAAAAATTTTAGGCAAATACTTAGCTTCGTTTAACGACTTGAGTGAATTATTAAAAGTACCATTTTGTCTTTGATACCAATCTAAATCATAATATGTTTGCCGTAAAATAGCAATAGAACCCATTAAAGATTTTGGATAAGGATGTGAAGATGTTCCTTTATCAAATGAAAAACACAATGATGCTTTATCTAAAAGAATATTTTGATGAGGTTTATCATAAGATAAAAAAACCAAAGCCGAAGTGCCTCTTATAATGCCATCTTTTCTAAGTGAATTAACTAATCCAAATCCGTTATTAATAAAGTGTGTAGCTTTTTCTTTATTTATTATATAATTATTAATTGCATTAAATTCACTTTTTAGAGCTGGATTCCAAGATGATAATTCAATTTTAACGCTATTAGCATCTTGACCATAATCTGTGTAAATATCAATAAAAGAAGGACATATTTTATATCCTTGGAGATCTATAATTTTTGATCCTTGAGGTATTTTAATATCGTTACCTATCTTTAATATTTTATCTTCCTTTATAACAAGAGTAGCGTTATTAATTATAGAATTATAATCTGTATATATATCTGCATTTATAAATGCATAAATAATTTGATTAGTTTCTCGAACACCATTAATTGGAAAATTATCTTGAGAAAATAAAATAAAAGGAGTAAATAAAATTAGAATTAAGTTCTTCATAATATAATCTATATTATTTCTGAAATAACATTATACAAAATTTATCTAACACAGAAACACCTATTAGTACTATTAAGTGTTGAATAATTAAAATTTCTGAAATTTAAATTTTCATAATAAATAATCATAACTCCAGCACCACCTATATCTCCAATAGAAAATTCATTTAAATACAACCAAAAATTATACCCATCAATATTATTAGTATAATCAATATTTATGGTTTCAGTATTAAACTTTAAATAATTCTGAATTTGAGAAGCAGATGGAAGATACCAATCACTAAAACCATTATATTCTAATGAGGAACAAAATCTAATGGCATCAAAATAATAAAGAAAATAATTATTATTCTGTGGAAAATGTGGTGAAAATTCATTAAAATAAAATGCATCATATGTAGGTCCAATACTATTAATACTTTGTTCTGAATCAATTACAACCTGTTCACTCATCATATTAATCATGTCTGAAAGCTGACTTGGGGTTAAACCAACCATATTTTGGTCACAAGGTAGAGAATCAATAATATTAGTAACAAATTGTAAAATTAATGATGCATCATCACTATTAACCTGACCATTACAATCAACATCACCAATAAGCAATTGGTCTTGAGACAACATCAAATAAGGAAACACTAAAATTAAAAATAAATACTTTTTCATAGTGCAAATATAAATCTAATTAAAAAAAGAAATAGGTATAATAGAAATACTTAATTGAATTGTTTAAAAAGAATTATTTATCTAATTACATATTTCTTTTCAACACTCCCATCATTATAAATATAAAATAATATATTTTCATGATTACTTCCTAATACGTCACGACCTAAAACGTCACTAATTTTAATTATTTTTTTTGAAAAATTTATTAATGGTAATATTTCATTTGAAGAATTATATTGATCATTATTATATGAGAATGTAGGAAGTTGTACAGTAAACTGACCCACTCCATTAGGAATTCTAGCATAACTAAAATCTGTATCTTGTTGACCAAATATTAATTCATCAATAATATTAGCATTCTGATCTGAAAGATATAATTGCTCTCCACTAGCTGATAATTTAAAAGTTGCATGCATAGGTCCCTGATCTTCTTCATCATCATCTGCCCAAACAATTAAATATTCATCAGGATTTAATATCAAATTAGGAAATGTAAACTTATCTAAAAAAAATATATCATCAGACAAATGAAATCCATCAAGATTAATAGATTGATTGCCTTTATTATATATTTCTATCCAATCATCAAACTCTCCAAATTCATCAGCAACAGTTTGATCATTAGAAGCCATAATCTCGTTAATCACAATATCAGATTCTTCATAAGTTATAGGATCATTTTTAATTTGATATATATATACATTATGTTCAGCACCTTGCGGACTATAAATAATGGTGCCATTATCATCTATTGTTTCGATATAGAACCTAACATAAGTACCACTATCTTGTGCTGGAACATAATATGTGTATTTTCCTGTAGAAATACTATAATCCATATTCACTTTATCAAATCTACCTGTCAAACCTAAACCATAATATAAATTAACATCAATATTTGCATTTGAATTTAATTCAACACTCACAAGAACTTCATCTAAAGATGTTGGTTCAGCAAACAATGATCCACCAACATAATACTCAACAGAAGAAACATCAACACCAGACTTAGTAACTTCATTATTTAACAATAAATAATTAGATCTATTTAAGAAAAAGTCTTTTAGAATATCAACTTCATTTAAGAATTCATCATATGTATAAATCTTTTGAGGATCGTTCAAAACAAATAAATTTATCATTTGAGCATACTGATCTATAAGATTATTAATGTAATTAGAATCAAAAAATTCTAATAAAATAGTTCTAAAATGAGCCAAGTATCTCTCTCTTATTTGTGGAATTGACAGTAATTTATTTAAAAGAACAAAATCTTCATTTTCTTCATTATAAAAAGGACTCCAATTTGGATTTCCAAAAACAGTATTGCCATCATATTCAATAGGTGTAATTCTTTCATTAAAAACATCATAGTATACATAATAATCCATACCACCTTTATTAATATAACTATCATCATCAGAAAAAATTATTTCAACAGCTAAATGCCATAAAGTAGCATCTAAATCGAGATGTTGATTTAAAAAAGAATACGTATTAGCTTCATCAACCTCATCAACCTCATTAATAACTTGACAAGCATTTATCAAATGATTCCATGGATTTTCAACATAAGACTTTTTAAGATTATAATGTTCCAAATAATCTAAAGTATCATTTCCTAAATAATTAAGGGATGAAGTTCCTGCACCAAAATTTGGTCCACCTCCTCCAGGTCCACCTCCTCCAGGTCCACCCCCTCCAGGTCCACCCCCTCCAGGTCCACCCCCTCCAGGTACACCTCCACAACCTGGTGAAGCAGCATTTGGGTCTTCTGCCCTCCACCTTGTGCATTCATCATTAAAAAACCATTCTCCAGCATGTTTACGATCTAATTGCTGAATATTTGGATAAAGTCCCCAGTTTTGATCATTAATCATTAATTGTATAAAATTAACTTTAGAAGCAGGTATATATTTTCGTGCAATTTTTTCAAATAAAAATTCTCTTAAAAAACTAGGGTCTTGATAACAATTATTTAAATTCAATGTTTCATATCCATTTATGTTTTGATTATTAATCCAATCTAACTCAATATTAAATGATTTTTTGTCTGTTTCTACCATCACTCCAGGCCCACCGCCTCCGGGTCCACCACCTCCGGGTCCACCACCAGTATCTCCATTAGTATTAGCATAAGATGTCTGGCCTTTAAATCTAACGCCAACTTCTAAAAAAGTTTCATTATTATATATCAATGTAGCAGGGATATTAATCTTATCACAATAATTATCTTGAAGTTGTTCCCAATAATTTTCCTGATCAAAATATAAATAAATTGTATCTATACTTGATTCAGAATAAAAACCCTCATTAATGTCCATATTACTTCTTAAAAGTTGATTGTCATTAGAAAAACTATATGATTCAGGTAAAGTCTGAGAATGAATTATAAATGATAAAAAAAATAAAAAAATAGAGTATACTTTATACATAATTGAGTGTTAATTTAATTTAAATATACATTATTAATACAATAATTTATTTTATAAAAATTTATTTAAATAGAATAAATTAATTTTATTCTTAATGCAATAAACTTGTAATTGATAAGTCTCTCATTTTGTAAAAAACCAC
>MDTG01353689.1_pt1 | contig 10329 bp, 12 predicted proteins | sample 811421 | NCBI WGS metagenome assembly MDTG01 (sample SAMN05326645, study PRJNA326480) | marine metagenome | isolation source: seawater | place: Pacific Ocean: South East | collected 2011
GGATTTTCTAAACCTTCCATTATATTATTCTTTTTTATATAACAAAAATATGCTAGTATCAATAATAATATTATTACAAAAACATACATTAGTATAAATTATAGTATGAAAAAAATATAATTTATACTATTTCATCTTCACGATTTTTTCCAAAACATTGTTTCCATTTAGTATCAATATTGTCTAGTTTTTCACTTCTTCTTGTATAGCCGTCAGGTTCATCTTCAGGTTTCATGTAAACATTCCACCCTGTCTTTTTTTGAAATTTATTATAAAAATTTTTTAAAGGTCTATGTAAATTTCTTTGCATGTGTCTGATTACTTTAAAGTATGGTCCCGACATAGAATTATACTCCTGTTTAATACCATTATCTTCATCATAATCTGTTGTACATTGAACAACAGTTTTGTCTTTTGAATAAGGAGTTTGCCATAATGAGTTTAAACATGCCCTTGAATGAGTACCAGTGTTTCCTTTTGAGTCACCGTCTTCATTTGGTTCATCACATGCAGAACAATTACCAGCTCTAATTAATTCGTCAAAAAGAGGACCTTCATCGGGAAATTCAGGGTCAGGCATTCCTAAATATTCACATTTTTCACCACTTATATCAGTTGTAGATTCACCTTTACGTATACCATCATACATTAATAATGCCTTTTTTCCCTGTGTGGCTACCTTTGCTTTACTATCACTCGGACACCACGCACATAATTCACCTAATTCTGTACCCTTTTGTAATTGTGTACAAGATTTAATTGTAGAACATTTCTTTATATTTTGTATTTTATTACAATCATACGTACTCAAACTCCACATGTTGTTTCCATTTTCATCAGGTGGGCAAACATCGGGACCTATACCTTTATTTTTAGTATAATTATATTCAAATCTATTTGTTGAACCACAATATCCACATTGTGGGTAATCTTTTAATTGATCACATTTTGTTAAAGAACGGCAAATATTAATATTATTTTTAACTTCTCTAGTTCTATTTTCAGGAACAAACGTTTCTACTAATTTTTTATTTCCATCTAAATACATAAAATTATGTATTTTTGTTTTTTTCTTTATATCATTTTTAATTGTCTCTAATTCACCATCTACATCTAATTTTTTATAATAGTCTAAATTATGTTTGTAATATTTTCTTTGTTTTTTATAATTTTTTAGAAAATCAAATGTTTCTTTTACTATATCTTCCTTTTCTTTTATTATTTTATATATTTGACAAATGACTATTAATAATATCAATAAGCCTATTAAAATTAATTTCATGAAGTATATACATATTCTTCATAAAATTATTTAAATTCAACTACTATTTTTACCTTTTCTTTTTTAATACTTTTTGAAGCAAAAACTGATAATTCTTCTCTTCGTTTTCTTGTTTTATTTTGTGTTTTAATTTTCTTCTTAGATGTACTGTTTCTTTTATACATGTCCTGATTTATTGATTGAATATTTTCTTTAATATAAGCTAAAATATTGTTCTCAAGCATCCACCTAAAAAAATTTAGTTGTCCTATTGTTGTTTCCATTACTGAATCTTTTTGATATGGTATTGTTATTCTATCCCATCTACAAAATGGGTCGAACCTTTTTTTAGAATAAGCTTTTAATCGCAGTTTATAATCAATATAAACATTAAAACGCTTATTATTGTTATTATTTAAAACAACAAAATGTTTTTTACTATAATTTGTTACAAACCAATCTATTAATCTCAATGAAATAGAACTCTGTCCATTAATAATTGGTAGAATCTTTTCAATATTATTATCATTTTCATAAAATTTCATTAAATTATCTAATAAAAGTCCATTCTGTGTAGTGTAAACATTGGTCATAATATATTATTAATAATCGGTCGTTTTAAATAGTTAATTATTACTATTATTTTTTAATGTATTAATATTTGTATTTTGTGGGCGTAAAAATTCATTTTCTTTCGATAAATCTTCTAAATATTTATTTGTTGGTAAAAAGGGATTTACCCAGCCACTATGCATTTTTTCTCTACCACTTAACCTTTTTTCTAATAAATCGCGATTGGTTGCTTTATTTTCTATTGTTATTTCAATATTTTCTCTAAAATTTATTAAATTTAAATTATGCTCTGCGTTAGTGGATAAGAAATTATGATTTTTTTGTATTACTATATCATCTTTATGTCTCTCTAATTTTTTTTCTAATATTATATTTGTTTTTTCTATAGGTGATTTATTTACTTTTTTATTTCCCAATTTCCAAATAATTTGTCTATAATTCATTAATAAACTTATTTATATTAATTTTAAAAAAATACTCTATTAATATTTTTTTAATATATTCATTTGTTTCGCAAATTTAAAATGTTTATCGTTTCTGCGTCTTTTTTGTAAATTACATCCTAAACAACTAATAACAACATTATCTGTAAAATGACCAATATCATTATTAATTCTATCTAAAGTCCATTGTAAATAATTTCTCTTTTCTTTACAAAACAATAAACATTGTTTTTTACAGTAATAACATTTTAACTTAGATATTACTAATTTTTCAACTAGTTCATTTAATTTTATAAATAATTCATTATTTTGCCTATGTTTTTTTTTATCCTGACCTTTATAGCCCGACAATTTCTTTTTTAATTCTTGTTCTACATTTTTTTTTTTCATTAAATGATTCATCTAAATAATACATATTTATAAATTTAATGTGGTTTATATTTTCCAAACACTCTTTCGATGGTGTTATTTTCTTATCAACCTGTTTTTTTTCAATAACAATTTTTTTCATATATTAATATAAAATAATTTAAACTTATCTTTTAATATATATATATCGATAATATGAAAACAAAAAAAAATAAAGATGATTGTACCGAATTAAAAAACATAAAATATCAAAACATGTTATTATCAAACTCAAAAATATCTGAAGAAGTAAAGCAAAATATTAATAATATGGAAAATTTTTTAAACAAAGAGAAAATTTTAAATGATAAAAAACCGTGGAATAAACTGGGTAAATCATCAAAAATAAAAATCATCAAAAAATTTATAGAAAACTATTCAAAAGAAAACAAACTTTCAAAAACAGATAGTGATAAATTATTGGATTTTTTAAAAAAATGTATCGAAAGAAAAAAATTACAAAAAATTAAAGATATTCAGTATGATATTGAAAAATCAGAAATTATATCTATACATAATTTGTTTTTTAACAAAACAACTAATAAATTTGTAATTAAAAAGTCTGATAAATGGGTTTCTACTTCAAAATCATTGGCTGTCAAATCTAAAAAAAGAAAAAAAATAAATCATAAATTAAGAGTCAAAACACATAAAAAATCAGAAGAAAGAGTTAAAAAGAAAAAGGAGAAAAGGGAGAAAAAGGAGAAAAGGGAGAAAAAGGAGAAAAAGGAGAGAAGAAAAAAAAAACCAATTAAAGTTGTTGAATAAATAATAAAAAATTGATATAAATATATTAATATAAAAATATATTAATATATTTAATGACAACTAGGTGGAATGACCTTCCTGAACTTAAAAACATTCTCAATGATATAAATGTAAAAAAATTTGACAATAGAAATATAGAAGATTTTAAAGAAAGTGTTTACTATTTTATATCTGATTATTTAAAAGATAATATTCGGGTATATGAAAAATACAATTTCAGAGATGTTGTATATGAAGATATCTATAAAGTAATATTAGATACATATGGTTCTTATATTATTGATGCATTTTCAGTTTCTATTGATATTATTATAAATGAATCACTAGACTTATACTTTTTAATAAAAGATACACCAAGGTCATATAAAAAAACAATTTTGATTAAAGAACCGGATATCAACCATGTTGATAGTATTTTTGAAAAATTAAAAACGAAAGAACAACCTGAACAAAGAACAGATGAGTGGTACAAATTTCGAAGAAATCTTTTGACAGCAAGTAATTTATGGAAAGCCATAGATACCCAGTCAGCACAAAATAGTTTAATTTTTGAGAAATGTAAGCCCATTAACAAAAAAAAGTCAAGTGGTGTAAATATTGAATCTCCTTTCCACCAGGGTCATAAATACGAACCATTATCTATTTTGATGTATGAAAAAATGTATAAAAAAAAAATAGGAGAATTTGGATGTATTAAACACGATACAATAGATTTTTTGGGCGCTTCTCCCGATGGAATAAATATTGATAAAACAAACCCACGTTATGGTAGATTATTGGAAGTAAAAAATCCCGTTTCTGATAGAAAATTAAATGGCGTACCAAAAAAAGAATATTGGATACAAATGCAGTTACAAATGGAAGTGTGGGATTTACCTGAATGTGACTTTTTAGAAACAAGATTTATCACATACGATAATGAGGAAGATTTCAATAAAGATGGTACTTTTACAAAAACAGAGTTATTCCAAGATAAAGGTGTTATAGTACAGTTTTATGACGGAAATGAACCCATTTATAAATATCCACCATACGGAATTGACAAAGAATCATTTGATGAGTGGTATGATAAATGTATTGATGATAACAATAATTTAACATGGGTTAGAAATACATATTGGTACTTAGATAAATTCTCGTGTTCTTTGGTTGTGAGAAATAAAATATGGTTTGATGAAATAACCCCGCTTCTTAGAAATATATGGGATACTATTGTAAAAGAACGTGAAACTGGTTATCAACACCGAGCTCCAAAAAAACGAGAAAAAAAAGTTGTTAATGTTATCAAAAAAGATAATATTAAAACAGATGATAAAAAAAAATCTGCTAAAAAAGAAAAAAAACCTACCATGGTTATTCAGGTTGATATTTAATTACATCATCATTTATTCTTCTTCATCATTCTCCTTATTTTTTTCTTTACTTCCTTCAAGTAAAGAACAATAAAATCCTACGCGGCGACATCCAAAACCGGGATTACATGTTTCATTTTCTGGTTGCTGATTATTCTCTCTATAAAGTGCTTCACAAATATTATAATCATATTGTTTCTTGTCACATGGAATTTTTCTATATCTTTTATTGTTTGTTTTTTGTTCATAATCACCAACATAATTTATGTCTGTTTGGCGCATAAAATCTTTCGCTAATACTTGATGTGGGAAAGGATTTCTCAAGAAATTTTTAAGAATAGCACCATTATATGATTCTTCCAAATCATGATACATATTAGAAAACCCCTCCTTTTCCTTAAAAATTATAAAAGATATCCCTAAAAATACTAATATTAATAGTACCTGGTTTAATCTATTATAAGAACTCATTATATATATATTTATATTAAATTTAATAAAAATAATAAAATCATTTACAAGTTGTGACATTACAATTTTTATATTACAACTTTTATATTACAACTTTTATATTACAAAAAATATAATTTTTATATTTTTTGTAATGATATACCTAGTAATATTTTTCGTTCATATTTTTCGTTCATATTTTTCGTTCATATTTTTAATGTTGTAAAAATTATTAGGTAAACTATTTTAGCAAATTCTTTAAAAATAATTTAAAATATTAATAATATTTATTTTTATTATCATAATCAATATAAATTTTACAAATTACTTTTAAAATGTATAATTGTAAAACTTATTTAAAATATTTAAACAACTATTTAAAAATTATATCTCATACATTTATTATATTTGATTATGAAAAAAACAGAAGATTATGTTACCAAGCGTTCCGGAAAAAGAGAAGTTGTTTCATTTGACAAAATCTTAAAGCGTATTAAAAGTTTGGGTGATAATTTAGATGTTAATTTTACATCTGTTTCTGCTAAAATTATCGATAGACTTTATCCGGATATCCCAACAACAAAGATTGATGAACTTACAGCACAGCAGTGTGCTTCTCTGGCAACGACGCATCCTGATTATGGTATATTAGCTAGTAAAGTATTAATCTCCAATCATCATAAAAACACTGACACTAACTTTTTTAAGATTTCAAAAAAATTGTATAATTTTAAGGATGTAAATGATAATAACCATCCACTTATAGCAAAAAAATATTTTTCTGTTATTAGAAATAATAAAAGTATCATTCAGGGTTGGTTTGATTTTGATAGAGATTATTTGCTTGATTATTTTGGATTTAAAACTCTTGAAAGAGCTTATCTTATGAGAGTAGACGGTGAAATTGTAGAGAGACCACAACATATGTGGATGCGTGTTGCTATAGGTATTCACGGTGGTAATCTTAAAAAAGTCAAGGAAACTTACGATTATATGAGTCAAAAATATTTCACTCACGCCACCCCCACACTATTTAACGCAGGAACACCTCGCTCACAATTGAGTAGTTGTTATTTAATCGCGATGGAAGATGATAGTATTTCAGGTATTTATAATACATTGGCTGATTGTGCGAATATATCAAAGTGGGCGGGTGGCATTGGACTTCATATTCATAACATTCGCGCATCAGGCTCTCATATCCGTGGTACAAATGGTACATCCAATGGAATTGTTCCTATGTTAAGAGTATTTAATAGTACAGCTCGTTATTGCGATCAGGGTGGTGGTAAAAGAAAAGGTTCATTTGCAATATATATGGAACCATGGCATGGGGACATAGAAGCTTTTCTAGATATGAAGAAAAATCATGGAGATGAAGAAATGCGAGCAAGAGATTTATTCTACGCTATGTGGATTCCTGATTTATTTATGGAAAGAGTTATGAAAAATATGGATTGGACTCTGATGTGTCCTGACCATTGTCCCGGATTATCTGATGTATACGGTGATAAATTTAAAACTTTATATGAAAAATATGAAAAAGAAAATAAAGGTATTAAAACGATTAGTGCTAGAAAAATTTGGCTTAAAATTTTGGATAGTCAAATTGAAACCGGAACACCATATATTTTATTTAAAGACCATGCAAATCGCAAAAGTAATCAAAAAAATCTTGGCACAATTAAAAGTAGTAACTTGTGTTGTGAAATCATGGAATATTCGAATAATAAGGAAACAGCTGTTTGTAATTTGGCTAGTATAGGTCTTTCTAAGTTTGTTGTCTTACCGAATCCAGATAGAGATGATCTTAAATATATTAAAAGCATAAAAATTTTCTCAAAAACAAAATGTGGATTTTGTCGTCGTACAAAAACATTCCTTAAAAAACATAATTTTGATTTTGAAGAAATTAATTTAGACGATGATGAAAAAAGAAAAGCATTTTATGAAGATATAAATACAAATGAAAGCTTAACCAATGATAATAAAATTAATAGTGTCCCTCAAATATTTGTGAATGACAAAAGAATTGGGGGATATAATGAAATACGTAAACTTTTTAAGCCTATATTTAATTATGAAATGCTACACAAAATAGCAAGGATTGTCACAAATAATTTAAATAAAGTTATTGATATTAACTTTTATCCTACAAAAAAAACAGATGTTTCAAATAAGAAACATAGACCAATTGGTATTGGTGTTCAAGGATTAGCTGACACATTCTCACTCATGGAACTACCATTTGCTTCTGATGAAGCCAAAAAAATTAATAAATATATATTCGAAACAATATATCACGCAGCCTTGGAAGAAAGTGTTGCCATGGCTATCGAGGAAAACCCTTATTCTTCTTTTGAAGGATCACCGGCATCAAAGGGTATATTACAATTTGATATGTGGAATGTACAACCGTCTAATAGATACAACTGGAAAGACTTAAAAAATAAAATTAAAAAATATGGACTTCGCAATTCTCTCCTTGTAGCACCAATGCCCACCGCATCAACCTCGCAAATTTTAGGAAACAACGAATGTTTTGAACCATTCACTAGTAATATTTATGTTAGAAGAACCTTAGCAGGTGAATTTATTGTTGTAAACAAATATTTGATTAGAGAACTCATTGAATACTATGAATGGAATGAAGATATTAAAAATAGTATTATTAAAAGCAATGGTTCAGTTCAACATTTGAAAAATCTACCAGAACATATTAGAGAAAAATATAAAATTGTATGGGAAATTCCTATGAAACACTTGATTGATATGTCTTCTGATAGAGGCGCATATATTTGTCAAAGCCAGAGTTTGAATTTATGGATGAAAGAACCAAAATACGATAAACTTACGTCTATGCATGTTTATTCCTGGAAAAAGGGATTAAAGACTGGTATGTATTATTTGAGGACGAAAGCAAAAGCAGCACCTCAACAATTTACTATTGAACCCGACCAAAAAAATGTTAAATATACCGAAGATGATGAAGTTTGCGAAATGTGTTCGGGTTAATTACATAAAAATTCTTTCATTATACCAATTGCTTCATTTTCTTTTTTTGTAAAATCTTTTTTATCTAATTTATAGGTTTCCATTATATCGTATATTTCATTTTGTTTTATATATTCTTCAATATTTTCTTCTATTATTAACGCATTTTTATCAATATCAAATTTTTCTGATATTTCATCATCTGTTTTATTTTCTATTAGCGATAATATTTTCATTTTTAATATCTCTAACAAAACAGGAATATCCAAGTAATTACATATATCCACAAATTTAAATAACTTTTCCATAGTAAAATCTTCAGTAATATCTAAAATACTTATTATTGAATAATTTAAGTAATTGTAACTATCCACGTTTTTAATTGTTTCATCGTTTAAATTAAATACAATTAAATGCTCCAATAACAATTTAAGTTTTTGTAGTTGTTCTCCAGATATATAATTTAGCGGCATTATCTCGTTTATTTTTTTTCACCGTTATTTTCGCTATTTTCATCACATTCACAATAAAATAAATTAAAAATCATTTGAGAATATTTTGCTTCTTTATCAGATAACTTAACATGTATATTGTCTTTTGAAATAATTTCAATCATTTTTATTGGTATAAAAAAAATATTTTTTTATATCAATTTAATTATTAACATTTTAACATTTTAACATTTACATAAAATTTGATTGTATACATTATGAAATTTTATAGTATTTGGTGCGTCACTTTTAATTTTAAGTGGGTCTCTATTATAATGTAACTTGTAAAAACAACGAAAACAAACAAATACATCAATTAGCGAATTATGTAAATTATTTGGAACTTGTTTAAACAATTTTTCATGTAGGAAAGATAGTTTTGGCCACTTTTTACACAATTTTATACTTCTTTTCATTGTACAATATTTATTTTTTCTATATTCATCAAACAAATTAAAACCTAAATGTCTAATTGACTCAACTCCTATAACAGCTTGGTCAAATTCAATATTATGAGCAACAATGATATCAGAATTATTTATATCATTTTGAAAATCGAGCAAAATGTCTTTTATGTCTACACCTGATTCTAACATCATTTCATTTGTAATACCATGTACTTTTATCGAATCTTCTGGAATTGTAACATCTTCTGGTAATTTTATAATATTATCTTTAATATCGATGATTTCACCATCTACTATATCTGTTACAATCCAGCTTATTTGTACAATATAAGGCCATAGTTCAGTGTCTTGTAAAGACGCTTTTCTTTGTTTTGGTAATCCAGTAGTTTCAACATCAAATATAACAGATTTCATTATTTTTTGTATTAAAATTTAATACTATTTATTTATATCAATTTAATAAAAGTTTAGTAGAAATTTAGGAAGTGTAATATAGTACTCGTTATCAAATTTAATTATTTCCAGTCTAAACAATATATTTGTATTTTCACAAAATAATTTACAATTATATTTAATATTTTTACTTTCATACATTTCAGTGTAAATATCCATTATATCACCAGGTCTTAATATAAAACCATAACACTCTTCGCTTAAATCTATAATATTTCCAAATTCATTACTTAATAACTCATTTAATTTATTCACTTTATGTCTCGATTTAATAATCATAAACTTAATTGGTTTATCATTATTAGAATATGATTCTTTTAGCTTGTAATTAAACCATAAATCTTGCAAAAATACACCTGAAATACCATCGGTATTTTTTTCTAAGATAAATTGTCTATTGATAACACGCCATTTACTTTCTTGATTTTCATCCAAAAATGCCAATAGATAACGTGGTCTCAACATATTAATAGTTCGTCTATTAAATTTTATTTTTAATATAATTTATATCAATTTAAAAAAGCTTTATTTATTTTTGATTGCCCGCATATTCCAAAACTTTTTCTATGCCAAGGCGATATTCCATAACGTTTAATTCCTTCCATATGTTCACGCGTACCATACCCCTTGTTTTTACTTAAATTATAATATTCATCTAATTTTGGATATTTTTTACACATATCTTTAATGTAATTATCCCTAGAAACCTTTGCTAATATAGAAGCTGAA
>MDTG01399713.1_pt1 | contig 10329 bp, 10 predicted proteins | sample 811421 | NCBI WGS metagenome assembly MDTG01 (sample SAMN05326645, study PRJNA326480) | marine metagenome | isolation source: seawater | place: Pacific Ocean: South East | collected 2011
ACATTTGTGTCTAAATGACCTATAAACTTCTAGCATTAAAGGTTTATTAGTATAGTTACAAGTATTAATGAAAAAAAAACTTTTAATACCAAAATCTTCTAGGACTGGTAGGGCAATATCATATTGACACTTTAAACCATCATCAAATGTAAAACAGATATGGTTATTTTTTAATTTTTTTTTTTATATTTCTCCATAAATTCTTCAGCATTAACTATATTCTTTCTGCCAACAAAATTTATTAATTTTACCAGTTCATCTTTATTTATAGAACCCTGTCCTTTTTGATGAGTCTTATTATCATGAAAATGGTGAAACATAACTCCATGGAAAAAATTATTTTTTTTTAAATAATTCATCTTAATTATTTATAAACTGCTTTTTTAAGTTTCCAATTATTTGCAAATCTATAATCGTTTCCACTTTTTTCCCATAAATGAGCAGGTCTGAAACTATCTGCAATTTCAAAAAATTCTTCTTCTTTCATTGAAGTAAAATCTAAAAAATCTTTAAAATATTTTTTTGGAAATTCTGAATCATATTTTTTTACTAAGTTTACTGCCTCTTCTCTAGTTATGTATCCATGTCGACATTCTGATGCAGCTTCTTCAGTAGCTCTGCCAACTCCAAATTTTACATAAGAGCACCAAAAATGTAATGTATCTACTTTGTCATCTAAAGAGACATATTTAGAGTAAGTGCCTTCAACTCTTTCTGGAGATGTTTTAAATTTTGAAACTTTTGAGGCTAAATAGAAATTTTCTTGTGGTTGCATATTTTCAAAATAACCCAAAAATAGAACTCTTATGCCTTTTTCCTTCACCTTTTTTTCTTCGAGTGGCAGAAAAAAATCTAAATCTGATGGTTTAATTCCATGTTTTTTTTTTAACTCCTCAATGGTACATCCTGAAATTAAAACATTTTCGTCTTTCTTTTTAGTGAAATATTTTGCTCCATATTCAAATTGATTATCCTCATCTTCCTCACTACCCCATTCAGAATTTGGCTCACCCATAAATATTAAAGGTATGTTCAGCAAATTTGCCATTTGGGATGCATAATGTCTTTGACCAAACACAAATGGTTGGAATGGATGAAGCAAATTTCTATATGCTAAATTTGATAATTTACCGTATGTATATCCACTTGGTGAATAAAGAAAATTATTCACTTTTCCGTTGGTGGACCAATTATGGAAGTTCTTCATACCAATATCTGTGTAAAGTAAAGGGGAAAAGGTGACTGTAATTGGATTCATTTTATACTTTTTTTTTAAAGTTTCTGCTTGGAATACTGAATCTTTTCCACCAGAGCCTGGTACAATGCAGTCATAGGATCCATTTCTTGATCTATATTTTTCAAGTATTTTTAAAAGTTTTCTTTCTCTTTCTTTCCAATCAATTTGGTCACTTTTATTTTTGTTATTTCTAAATTTTTTTTCGACTTCCAAACATGCAGAGCAAATACCATTTTCAAACCTTAAAAATTTTTTAGCTGTGTGAAATTTGTCATCTTTTTTGATGTCCGATGGGACAGGTTTTTGATTAGTATTAACACACTTCTTACAAAAAATTACCTCGTTAGGTTGATGTTTAATTTTAAACATTTTTTATTTCATCAATAATTTTACTTATTAATTCCCTTCCATTTGATGAACTTTTTTCTGGGTGAAATTGTAGGCCATAAATATTATCTTTCCTTATTGAAGCTAGTACTTTGTAATCTTTTAAATTAAGAAAAGATTCACTATAACTATTATCTTTTGGCAAACAAGAATATTTATTATTAAAAAAAAATGTTTTTCTATTTTGTTCGACTTTTTTAGAATTTAATTCGTACCAACCCAAGAGCGGTAATCTACAATTATTTGTCTCAATTTCTTTCACTACTCCTTTGAAAAAAGACAGACCTTGATACTTTGGGTTTTCATCGCTCTTTTCAAAAAGCAGCTGCATTCCCAAGCATATACCAATCAAAAATATTTTTTCATTTAAAATTTTTATTAATAATTTATCTATTCCTTTATTCTTAATACTTTCTACTCCAGCTTTGAACGTTCCGTTGCCAGGTAAAATTACTAAATCTGTATTTTCTTTATATTCACTAAAATCATTAATTAAATAACTATTTCCAAAGATGGAAAAAAAATCTTTAACGCTTTTAATATTATTGATTTCTAAATTTATGATACCTATTTTCATATATTATTAATATTATAACCTTTTTTATGTAAATTTTTTTTTAAATTTTTAATATCAATTTTATTATTATGAAAACCTGCGGCTATACTCACTCCTGAAAAATTATAGATTTTTAATAATTCCTCTACATGATTAATTTCACCAAGCCCTCCACCATATACAATTGGAAAATTATATTCATGATTTGATATTTCTGAGATTAATTCTTTATCAAAACCTAAGCATGAACCATCTAAATCAATAGAAGTAATAATTACTTCTCCAATTTTATATTTGTCTAAAATGTCTAGCCAGTCTTTTAATTGATAATTTGAATTATCTCTTCCATGATTTGACATACAGTAAAACAAACCATTAATATTTCTTACCTCAACTGATACCGTTAAAAATTGATTTCCATAAATTTCATTTATTTTTCTTATAAAATCTGGCTCAGCTAAAGCTTTAGTATTAATTGAAATTCTGTCTGCACCACAGTTTAATAAATTTTTGATATCGTCTAGATCCTTTATACCTCCACCAACTGTAATAGGAATAAAAATATTTTCAGATATTTCTTTCACAACATTAAATAAATTATTTCTACTATATAAAGACGCAACTATATCTTGAATGTAAATCTGATCTGCACCCTCGAGATAATATTTTTTTGCAAAGTCAATTGGATTGCCAATTTTGGCTAAACCCTCAAATTGTTGACCTTTAATTAAAAATTCATTTTTAATTTCTAATTTTGGAATAATTCGAATTTTTTCAATTTGACTCATTATTTAATTATCTTTTGAAAAAAAATCTTCATAAATATTTCTAATTTTTTCGAAATTACCTAATTCTTTAATTTTACCTGCCTGCATTAAAAATATGTTGTCGCAATTCTTGACGGTATTTTTTCTATGAGAAATAATTATAACGGTCATACTTTTCTTATTATTACTAATCTCTTGTATAATTTTATTTTCATTTTCTATATCTAAGTTACTTGTTGCTTCATCCAAAACTAATACATCTGGATCATTGTACAAAGCTCTAGCAATACCAATTCTTTGTTTTTGTCCACCAGATATTCTCACCCCTCTATCTCCAACAAATGTTTCTATCTTCGCTGGTAATGATTCAATAAATTCTTTGTTTTGAGAAAAATTAATTGCTTTTTCCAATTTTTTTTTACAAACTTCATTATCATCAACACCAAAAGCAATATTATTTTTTATCGAAGCATCTAATAAATAAGTGTCTTGAGGAACGTACCCTATTGTTTGTCTCCACTCATCTAAATGGTCATTCAAATTTGACCCATCTATTTTTATATCTCCTTTTTTTGGCTGAATTAAACCCAGTATTATATTTAATAAAGTTGTTTTTCCAGAACCTGATGGTCCTATTATTCCGATGGTTTGACCAAAGTTGATTTGCATTGAAATATTATTCAATATTTTTTTTGAATCATATGAAAAATCAATATCTTTCAAAAACAATGACTTTTTATTTGATAAATATTTTTCTTTTATATTTTTCGAATTTTTCTGAATGTTATTTTTAATGAAATTATCTACAATTTTTAATTCTTGAATTAATGTTTTTATCGCGGGAGACTGAAACTTAATTGAATTCAATGATAATGTAATCACATTTAATGACGGAATCATCCTTACTGCAGCAATACCAAACAATGATATAAGAGGAATAATTTCTTCAAAATTCATTCCTTTTTGTAAATAAAAAAAACAAATGCCAACAATAAAAAATATTGCGATAATTTCTAATGCCAATCTTGGAATAGATTGCATTATTCCTTGATAAAAACTCATAAAGCCAATTTTAGACACTATTTTTTTGAAATTAGACGACTGATAGTCTTCTCTTCTGAGAATTTTAATTTCTTTGATAGAACCGAGATTCTGATTTAATGTTTGCAATTCTTTGGCATGTAGCATCTGAATTTCTGTTCCCCATTTTTTTAACCTTTTTTTTACTTTTGAGTAAAATAATACTGAGAAGGTTACAAGAATTATGAATATCGAAATTGTGGTTTTAAAATCAACTTTTAGTAATAAAAAAATCATCACAACAAAAACAAGTAATTCAAGCAATAAATTTAAAAAACTCTCAACGCTTCTTAGTGAATTTAAAATGACATCATTTAGGTTTCTAATCAAAACTGAAGAATTTCTATTTACATGAAAAAGATATGGAGCATAAAGATATCCGTCAAACAGTCTAGCAGTAAGCTTTATCTTTAACGAAAGAATAAATTTAGATTTAAAATAATGAAGAAAAGCAAGAAAAACATTTTTAACAAAAAAAACTAAAATGATGAAAATTGAGGAAATTAAAACAAAATTTTTTTCTCCAATGTTGTTTATAAAATCATTTGTGATTAAACCATGAGAGTTTTTTACTAAAATTTGAACATCTAAAATAACCATTGAAAAAACGGGTATTGAGCCTATTCCTATTAACTCCAAAATTGATGCAAAAATCATACCTAAGAAAATTAAATATAATTTTATTTTATCTCTCTTTTCTAAAAGGAAATCGATATTATTAAAGAATTTAATAAGATTCATATGTTAGTTTTTTCCACTAAATTTTGACATTCATTTAAAATTTTATCAATTCCAATATTTTCTCCATCGATTTGAACATAAGTTTTTAAAAAAAAATTTTGACTCGAACTTGCTTTTAATAAATCCTCGTCTAGATTTTTTTTATTAAAATCAAATTCTTTGTTAATATCAATAAGTGGTGTCCCAAATTCTTTATTATATCTCGTAAAATCAGTACTCATGTTCACTTTTGTTTTCAAAGATATAATCTTTTTATTTAAAAAATAAGCATCCATAATTGCAGTTGTGTCGAAAAACAAAACTAAATGTGCTTTATAAATCATTTCTCTAGTCTTAAATTTAAAAACTTTATATTTAGGAAAATATTTTTTTGTTTTCTCTAAATCATATTGAGGATGTATACATATAATAACTTCCTTCTCATATAAAGCTTCTAATTTTTCTAATAACTTATTTAAATTTTCATAATGTTGAAGTTCATCATCTAAATTAACTTTTCCTCTAATTATAATATCTTCTTTATGATTTAAATTTGTGTCCAGTAAAACAATATAATCATTTGATATTTCTAGTTTTGACAATTTAAACTCATCAAAAGATCTGTTATTGACTCCAATAATTTTTTGATAAGAAACTTTTATTTTAGATTTTTTAAATAATTCTAATAATTTTTTATTACATTCAAATCTAATATTAATTTTGGAGTAAAAATTTATCATTCTCAAGAATGAAATAATTTTTGAAGGTAGAATTTTTCCTAAGTAAAAAATTATTTTGGATTTAAAATTTTTTGTTTTTATAGTTGTTTCATTATTTGCAATATTTGAAATTATTACTTGTTTAATATTTTTAGAGCTTAATAAATAATGCAAATAAAATTCCGAAAAAGTTTTTCCTATACTATTTATCAATAATAAAATTTTATCATCAAATAATCTTTTAAAATGCTCACCATTTAGAGGTTTTATTACCTTAAAATTTTTAGGAAGTTCTTGAAATAACTCATCTTCGTTCTCCTCAATAATAGAATCTATATCCCACCTTAAAATTTTGTTATTTGAATTAAATAAATTTAATTCCAATTTTCTAGAGTCAATTAAATAAAACTCTTCAAATCTTTTTGATATTTTTTTTAAAAGTAAAGAATTAGAATGAATGTAGTGTCTTAAGGTGTTAAAATTAATTATTATACCGAATATTTTTTGTTTCATTCTATGAAAAATTAAACTGAGGTCCACCCTCCATCAACCATGAATATTGTTCCTGTAATATAAGATGATGCTTCAGAAGATAAGAACAAAACAGATGATGCAACATCTTTTGGGGTACAAAATCTTTTAAGTGGAACTTTATTAATATAATTTTTAATAAATAAGTTATTGTGTGTTTTTTCCTTTATTCCACCTGGGCAAACTGCATTCACTCGTATTTTATATTTTCCATAGTATGAAGCCATCTGTCTAGTTAAATTATTTATACCACCCTTAATAATTGAATAGGTCATGCTCTCTCTCATTTTGGTATTTTTATAAATACTTAAATCTTGTCCAACTACTCCATAAATTGAACTTAATTGAATAATTGAGCCATTTTTCTTTTTTTTTTTCATTAGATCTGCTGAATATTTAGCGAGCCAAACATAAGAATATAAATGGATTTCTAAATTTTTTTTAAAGCTTTTCTCAGAAATTTTTTTAAACGAGTTGTCTTTCCAATCAGATGTTTTTGGATAACTAGAATTAACAAATATGTCTGGAACACCAAATTTTTTTATTAACTTATGATAATTATATTTTAAATTTGTAAGGTCACTACAGTCAAAGTATACTTTTTTAAAATTTGAATTTTTATTTACTTTTTTACTAAATTTTTTATCCAGAGAGATAACTTTACAGCCTGTATCTATTAAAGCTGTGCATATTTCAGTCCCTATTACACCTTTACCGCCAATTACAAAAGCAAGTTTATTTTTATTATTTATTAAATTTTTATAGTTAGACATATATTTACCCAAGAACATCAATCGCTTTTTTATACTCTTGCCACTGACCTGTATCTAACCAAGAGTCGTCATTTATTGGAAATACACCAATTTTCATTTTCTTTAATTTTGCTGCTAAAACTAATTCAGGAAAATCAAATTTTTTACTCTTGGGAATTAATTTAATTACATCCGGTTCAACACAATAAATTCCAGCCATTGCTAAAAAGTTTATTTTTGGTTTTTCGCTAATATTTTTTAATCTACCCTCTGAACTTAAATTGCACACTCCATATGGGATAATATGCTCCTTGGCTGATGCAACTATAGTAATTTTGTTTTTTTTCTTTTTATGAAAATCATAAAAATCTTTAAAATCTAAATTTACAATTGTGTCACAATTTACCACAAAAAAACTTTTTTTGATATCTTGCAATAATCTTAATGATCCTGCAGTTCCGAGGGGAATTTTTTCCTTTATGAATAAAATTTTATTTTTGAATTTTAGTTCTTTGAAATACGCTTTGATTATTTCGGCTTTATGGTTTACAGAAATTACAAAATTTTTAAAACCTTGGTTTGAAAATCTTTCTACAATATGTTCAATTACTGGTTTATCATTTATCGGTATCAATGGCTTTGGTAGGATCTGTGTGAAAGGTTTCATTCTAGTCCCCTCTCCACCTGCCATTATGATTACTTTAAGATCAATAATTTTTTTAGAATTTGTATCATCTTTAACACTCTTATTAAAAATTTTGCTCGGATAAAAAACATCAATAACTATTTTTTTATCATTTATAACTGGGACAATATCTAAATTATTTTTAAGAAAAAGTTCTTTTAATTTTTTTTCTGATAAGTTTTTTTTATAAATGTATTTTGGGTTTTCATTAAAAATACCAGTAATCTTATCCTCTAATTTATAATTTTTTAATAGAAATTTTCTTATATCTCCATCACTTAAACTTCCTATTAAACGATTTTTTTTATCTACAACAATTAAACATTTTTGACCATTAAGATTTATTAATTGCATGGCTTCTTTTAATGTTTTATTTTTTGTTATTAAAAAATTTTTAATCATTTTTTCTTTTTTATTTTTTTATTTTTGACTATCATTTTAGCAAATTCTAAATCGAAAATATCATCTATTTCAATTGACTTCCATTTGGGCATTTCAAATCCTAGGGTTTTTTTCTGATTAAATGTTCTTTCCTTTAATAGTGAGGAGATTTTTGAAATGTAAATGCTTCCCTCCAAAAAGTAAACTGGTTCTATATCTTGTCGTCTTAAATATTTTTTTTTAGTTTTTTTTAAGGGAACTAAAAATTCTTTTTTTTTTTAAATAAAAAGAGTGGATTCATCGTGTCTGTTTTACATACACTTACCAAAGAATTAGCTTTAGTTTTTAATAATTTTTTTATGGAGTTATCAATATCACCAAAATCCCTAAAAGGTGATGTAGGCTCCAGAAGAATCACGTAATCAAACTTTTTTCCTTCTTTTTCTAAAAAATTAATTGAATGTTCTACAGCATCTACTGATGGGCTTTTATCCCCAGATAAATTTTTTGGTCTCAAAAAAGGCACTTGAATTTTTTTCTTTTTTCCTATTTTTGCAATTTTGATTGAGTCTGTACTCAGTATAATCATATCAATTTTTTTTGATTTTTTTGCTTCATCTATAGTCCAAGAAACTAATGGCTTATTACCTAATTTCTTTATATTTTTATTTTTAAGACCTTTAGATCCGGATCTCGCTAATATTACTGCTAATATTTTTTTCATTTAAATTTTTTTTATTCTCCTTGAAGTGCATTTTGTAATTTTTGATTCGGTGTGAATAATCTTTTTCCAAGAAAATTTTTTGTATTTTTTAGATGACTAACGTCAATTATAATTCCTCCATTTTTAGATACAACAAAAATACTATTCTTTATTTTTTTATAAATTAATCCGTTTTGGTAAGGATGAAATTTTATTTTTGAATTTGCTTTTTTAGCACTTTTCAATCTTATAATTTTGTTATTTAGCATTGTTGAAGCGCCCACATATGGCTCTGAAAAGGAATTTATAAAATCAACAATTTCCTTTGACTCCCAATTCCAATTAATCCAACCATTTTTTCTTGTATCTAGCTTTGGCCAGTAAAAGGAATTTTTATTTGAAATGTCTTTTAGTTTAAAATTCTTCTCATTTAATAAATCTTTCATAAAATTTCTAATTACTTTTTTTTGATAAATAATAGAAAATTCTTGCATATCTTTTAATGATGTACGAATTCTGTGAGGAAATTTAAAACTTTTCTTAAACAAATATTTTCCAGTATCTATCTTTTCGTTAATGAGGTGTATAGTTGTTCCAGAATTAAAGTTGTTTGTTAAAATATTCCAAGACAATCCTCCTGCCCCTCGAAAAAATGGTAAGTTTGAGTAATGAATATTTATAAGTCTATTATTGAATAATTTAATATCTTTTTTTTTAAATATCCATCTACAAGAATTTGAAATCCCTAAGGAATGTTTATTAATAAAATTATATTTATGTAGAATATTTAAATTATTTAATATTCTATATTCAATTTTATTTTTTATTAAATACTTTTTTAAAGTAAGATTTTCTGAAATAATTTCTTTGCTTTGTGGTTTACTTGTAAATACAAAAACTTTTTTTTTTTGAAGCTTTAAAATTGAACAAATATCTGCAATTAATTTTCCACCTCCAAAAATTATAAAATTATTTATTTTATTAAATTTTATGGATTTCATTATTTAATATTCCTCATTTCAATTCCATGGTTTCTCAGATAGGTTCGTGCTTGCATTGGGCAATTATCTCCAAAGTGAAAAATGCTTGAACATGCTGCAGCTGAGACATCTGTTTCGCTGAACAAATTTACAATATGTTGAAAATTTCCAGCTCCACCGCAAGTTATCAGTGGAATCTTTAGTTGGGAGGATATTTGTTGGGATATTTCTAAATCATAACCTCTCATTAAGCCATCCCTATCAATATTATTAATCATAATTTCACCAGCTCCCAAATCTTGATAAACCTTTGCTAACTCCAATGGTGATAAATTAGTTTTTTTTTTCCCTGAATGCGTCCAAACAAAAAATTTTTTTTTTTCTTGGTCGAATTTATAATCTATACCTGTGACTATGGCCTGAGAACCAAATTTTTTAGCTGATTCTATAATTAAAAAATTATTATATAATGCTTCAGTCGTGATTAAAACTTTATCTGCACCATTTGCCAAAATTTGTCTTACATCTTCCTCGCTTTTTATTCCTCCTCCCACAGTAAAAGGCATAAATGCATCTTTTGCTGCATTAGAAATGATCTCAATTAAAGTTTTTCTTGTTTCGCTATTTGCAGTTATGTCAATAAACATTAATTCATCTGCATATTGAGATGTATAAATTTTTACTGCTGTACTTGGATTACCAGTATCAATAAAATTTTGAAAATTTTTACCTTTTACCATTCTACCGTTTTTTAAAAGTAAAACTGGTATTATTCTTTTTTTTAACATTAGTCCTTTAAGTTTACAAAATTTTTTATAAGTTGAAGACCTG
>MDTG01447180.1_pt1 | contig 10329 bp, 9 predicted proteins | sample 811421 | NCBI WGS metagenome assembly MDTG01 (sample SAMN05326645, study PRJNA326480) | marine metagenome | isolation source: seawater | place: Pacific Ocean: South East | collected 2011
CAGGCGGTGCTGGTTATATTGGGTCACATTTTGTTCGCTATGCCCAGAATCTAGGACATGAGGTAGTTGTTTTAGACAATTTTTCGACTGGTCATAGTTGGGCAGTCAGTGATTGTGAAATTATTAATGTTGATTTGTTAGATAGAGATAAGCTGAACAGTTCCCTTAATGGACAAAGATTTGATGGAGTTATTCACTTTGCAGCAAAGTCATTAGTAAATGAATCTATTAACAGACCATTAAAGTATTTCAGGAATAACTTTGAAGGAACTATTAATTTAATAGAAGTAATGATGAAGAATAATATTATGAACCTAGTGTTTTCATCCACAGCAGCAATTTTTGGAAATCCAATGTATAAAAAAATAAATGAAGATCATCCAAAAAATCCAGTAAATCCATATGGTTCAAGTAAGCTGATTGTTGAGCAAATGCTTGAAAAAGTATGCTTGGTAAAAGAATTTAATGCTTGTTGTCTGAGATATTTTAATGCGGCTGGCGCGGATCCATCAGGTGAAATTGGAGAAAGTCATAATCCAGAAACTCACCTGATACCAAATGTGCTTATGTCTTGTCTTCCTGAAGGAAATGGCTTAAAAGTATATGGTGATGACTTTGATACACCTGATGGAACATGTATACGAGATTATATTCATGTTAATGATCTTGCAAAAGCTCATCTTCTCGCGCTTGAATATTTTAAAAAATCAAAAGGTTTTTCTGCTTTTAACTTAGGAAACGGAGAAGGGTATTCAGTGCTAGATGTAATAAATATAAGTCGTGATTTAACAGGGAATCCAATAAATTTTAGCTTTGAGGAAAGGCGTGAGGGTGATCCCTCTATCTTGATAGCTGACAGCTCTTCCGCAGAATCTCATCTAGGATGGAAGCCTCAATATTCTGAATTAGCTCAGATTATTTCTAGCTCTTGGACTTGGCATAAGCAAAATATTGTTAAATAATACTTAAATATTTTTTAGTGAGTAGTAATAAAAAATATTATGCTTGATATTGATTTTTATAACATTTAATTCCGCATAATTTTTAAGGCCCAAAAAATAAGATAGTTTTATGAAAAAAAAATATTCAAAAGAAATCGAGCCAATGTTGTCACCTGTTCTTGGGGCTTTAGATTTTTCTCTTAATGGAAAGAATGATGTTTTTTTTACTTCAAGCTTTGGCTATCAATCTGAATTACTCTTTTTTCTTCTAGAAGAATTATCTGTGCAGGCAAAATGCTTGTTTATAAAATCACCATTAAGTATCGGAGGTATTGAAGAACAAAAGGATTATATTTTAAATAAGTATACAAACTTTGAAATACATGAGATTGATAGGACTGGATGGACAGAATCTCAGCTCAATGGAAGAGACTTTTTTGAAATAGCTGATGTAGAAAGAGAAACAATCTGTCGTGCTCTAAAAAGGGGCCCATTAATAGATTTTATCGAAACATATTCAATGAAAACATGGGTCTCTGGGATTAGGCGTGATCAGACTTCATCTCGATCAGAGCTAAATTTTATAGAAATAACAGATCTAAACGTAATTAAATTATCGCCAATGTTTCTATGGCGCTCTCAAGAGATCAAACTTTTGACTAAAGTTCTGAAGCTAAAAACAAATGATTTATATCAAGATTACTGTAAGTTAAATGAAAAATCTGAATGTGGCCTGCATCTGTGAAGGTTACAAATAAGTTTTTTATGAGAACTTATCGAGTAAATTTTGGAGCTAACTAGTTGTTGAGTGCAAAATTTCATTTAGAAAGTCTCTTATTACCCCTTTTGCTGTTGGGGAGTGTTCTCCAGTTAGGCGACTTTGTTTTTGCGAGATTTTTCCTACCGCTTTTTTCTTTGATTTTCGTAATTGGATTTTTCTTAATTTTTAAACAAAAATTAGCTTTTGATAACTATTTGCGAGTATGTTTATGGCATTGGATAATATTTATTTTGATTATATTCCTATCTTTATCATCGGCTGAAGAAAAAATATTTGATCTTGTTAAAGTTTCTTTTGCTTTCTTAATTTTTGCTACTGTACATATTCTTGCTTCTCAAGTTTCAAGAAAGACTTTTAATAATTCTCTTTTTATTTATCATGTAGCAGCTATTTTTTTGATGTTAATTGAAACTTATTTGAGGATATTTACAGGGAATTTTTTTGAGATACTTGGCCTGAATTTTTATCGTTTAAAGATCGATAGTCCATTCTTTGCAGATTCAAATGCTGCAGCAATTTTTCTTGTTTTGAATCTTACAATCTTGTGCGTGTCTATTGTAGCTTCAAGGGGACAACTATTAAAAAGATATTCATTCCTTCTTTTTATTATTACCTACATAGTACTTCTAGTTCTTACTTTTAGTAGATCTGCATGGATAGCAACCCTCTTATTATTTTTTGTAACATATTTTTATCTCATCAGACACCGACCTTCATTACTCATGTTTTCAGTGCTATTATTTTTCTTAGCAGCTGCAATATTGATTTCAGAGTTTTCTTCAATAATTATGAGTGATGATAGTCTCTTAACAAAAATTGGAGTCTATTCAGGTTTATGGGAACAATATTCAAATGTCACATTGCATGAAGCTATATTTGGTGTTGGCATTAATTCTGGGAATTATCTTTATAGCTATGAAGAGGGAGGGTATAGTCATACATTATTATCCATGCTTTTAGGATACTTTGGTTTAGCAGGCCTGCTTTGCTATATTTCATTTTTTCTTTTTCTTCTGGGGCTGAGATTTATGCCAGTATTCCTTGTTTTCGGCGTGGTTTTTACAATGGGCCTTTCATATATTCATCCATTTGTTGAAACAATCTTTCTTGCACTTGCCCTCACAAATCATGCAGTTCGAAAAAGTGAGCCACATTTTCAAGTAGGATAATGACTATAAATGTAATTTGGCAATTTGCTGCAAATGGATTGGGGTTTGCAATATCTGTTTTAGCTGCTTATTTAATGATTGAATCAGATTATATAATTTATATTCTTGCTTGTTCTATTGCTGTTCTTGGATGTATTGCCATAGAGAGGGGCATGCCTCAGTTTCTTGTTTTGCAAAAAAATAAACTAGATAGTAATGAATGGCATCTGCGGTACAACACATATAAAGAATATGTAAATACTCTAAGCATAGTTTTGCTATTAATAAGTTTTATCTTATTTTTAAATAGTGCTGTCTCAGAAATATCACTAGCATTATGTGTTCTTGTAATTCTAATATTATCGAGAAGCCAAAATATATTAAATCATTCTAACCAAAGTTGGCCAGCATATAGAAAATTATTGATATTACCAAATGTTTTAAGGATTATTTTGCTGCTCACAGTTGGATTAATCATAAGCTATCCAAAAGTGCAATTGGAATACTTAACTATAGGCACATTTTTAACAGCAATTATTTGTTTAATTTTCTTTTTTTATCAAAATAAGTCTCGTCGAATTAGTAAACCCAAATTATTTTCAATATATAACTTTAAAGCTCAAACATTTGATTTTAGTGGTTCAGCAATGTATGTGGCATTATTAATTGTTGCTTTTATAGTCAGAGCAGAACAGATACTCGTCTCAGTTTTATTCGATGAGATCCTAGCTGCAGGCTTGCTTGCCATGATTGCACTTGGATCAGTTGTTTCGGTTGCCTCAACAGGAGTTCAGCAATTTCTGATTACTACAAAGGAGAATAGAAATTTTAAAAATATTTCTAGACTGATCTTATTTGGACTTGTTATAGCTTTTTCCTTAGCATTTGCTATTTCTTATTTTGATTATCAAATCGTAAGATTTCTTTATCCTGATCAATTCATAATTGCAGCAAAATTTTTACCACTTATCATCCTGTCGCATTCACTCGGTCTTGCTTTTATTGTCCCTGAATCTGAATTGTTAAAAATAAGCATACCTACATATGCGTCCATAAAATTATTTGAATTATTTATGGTTGCAATAATTGCTCCATTATTAATGATATATACTGAAGAAATGCTATGGTTTTTTGTAACGATTTGTATTTCAAGAATCTTATCAGGGGTAACCAGTACATATTTTTTGTTTTCTCAATACGAAGGAGAGAATATTGAATAAATTTAATTTATTTAAACCACCTTTGTGGATGCGCTTTTTTTATCCTTTCTTCTATGTAAAAAGAGGGCTTTATGATGGAATAAAAAGTATTGTAGGAGATTTACGTGGTGACATTCTTGATATTGGTTGTGGCAAAAAGCCTTACGAAGACCTATTCCAAAGCAAAAACAGTTATACAGGTATTGACGTTGAGATATCTGGTCACAATCATGCATCAAGCAAAATTGATATATTTTTTGATGGAAAATCTCTTCCTTTTGATAATTCAGCGTTTGATACGATTGTTATGTTTGAAGTAATTGAGCATGTGGAGAATTTAGATTTTTTGTTATCGGAAGTCAGGAGAGTTCTGAAGCCTGGAGGGTTTTTAATTATTTCATGCCCATTTATTTGGAGAGAGCATGAGGTTCCATATGATTTCCGTCGTTTCACTGAGAGAGGACTTATAAACCATATTTCAAACTATAATTTTCTTCCGGTTGTCACAAAAAAGCTTACAAAAGGAGATGAAGCTTTTGTTCAAATATTAATTGGAGAATTGCACCAAGCTGTTCGAATTTTTTTTGGGACTTTTGCATATTTCTTCTCAATTCCAATCTATTTCTTTTTATCTATTTCAGTAAAGATCATAAGCTATCCCTTCATGGTAAATCTTTCAAATAATCATGCTTTTTATTTGACGACTTTGGGAACTTTCAAACTCCAAAAATTACAAGATAATTGATGAGGAAAGTTTATAGATTTTATTCTGCTTTTTGCCCTCATGAAATCATGCTTTTTAAATTGAATAAATATACTTTTAATTGTAGCAATGACTAGAAAAATATTAGTTTTTCTTGGAGAAGAATTTATTGAACATAACAATACTTTTTTCTCAACACAAACTCCAGCAAACTTTATAAAGTATGCATTCGAAGGTTGGAAAATAACTTTCGTATCACCATCTAGAAAATGTAAGGATCCTCCCAAGGGTTGGAATGTCAAGCTAAGAAGAAATGAATTTGAGAGTGTAGGTAGGTTCTCAAGTATTGTAGAGTTTGCTTCAAATAATCTTTCATCTCCTGGGAGTTACAAAAATAATCAAGATTTATGGAATAAAATAATAAATAAGGCTAAGCCAGATATTGTATGGGTTCGAAATCCATCCTTGCCTTGCTTAATGTTTTCTCAATTTTGTATTAGCAAAAATCCTAACATTCCTATTATTAATCACATGTGTGCAAATACCTTTGAAGCTTGGAGAAATCCAAAATATGGAATAACAATGTCTATATTAGGTTTTTTTATTTCAAGAGTGATGCTAAGACTTTGTTTAAAAATAGTCAGAAATCCCAGTACTTATAACTTATGCACAGGTAACGAGTTGGAGGAATTGTGTCTTAAAAAAAGCAATTCAGTTTCTCAATTTATTGATATAACTTTGACTCCTTCAAAAAAAATTATTCGCAACTCAAAAAAAATGAAGAAGATTATCTTTGTTGGTAGGATGCAGAAAGACAAAGGCATTCTAGAGCTCATAGAAAGCGTTGAATCTATCAAGTCTGAAGGATATCAAATTGAGCTTGAGATTATTGGCGATGGTGATTCAAATGACATAGTCCAAGATAAATCAAAAATAATCAGAGAAATAAATTACTTGGGAAGAATCCCAAATAATGAAGTACCTATTCATCTTCAAAAATCTGATCTTTTGGTAGTACCCTCAATAAATTTATATGAAGGTTTTCCTAGAGTGATTTTAGAGGCATGGAATTGTGGTCTACCCGTTCTTGTTAGTGATGTAGGTGGAGTTAAAGGATTGGTGAAACATTTAGTGAATGGCTATATTTATGATCCTTTTAAACCAAATATGCTTAAAAAGTCCTTGATCGAAATAATTAGGAAACCTGAGGTCTATGAAGCTTTATCAAAAGGTGCTATTAGAATGTCAAAGATTTCTAATCGCAATTATTGGATTAAAGTAGTTCATGACGCTGTAAAACAAATTTCTTAGGCAAGATTTGTATCCTAAAAAAGTAAGCTTTTTAAAAAAATTATAAGAATTTCATCTTCTAATCATATTAATTTATAAATATATATAAGCTATAATCAGCAACTGAGTATAAGTTCTTCATTCGTGTTATGAAGATTATAAAACTATCTGGAGTTTTTAAATGAAAATAGTGGTATTTGGTGGTGATGGATTTTGTGGGTGGCCAACTGCGTTATATTTAGCAGCTCAAGGCCATGAGGTGATGATCGCAGACAATCTTTCACGCCGAAAAATTGATAATGAACTATCATCTGGCAGTCTAACAAATATAGCAAGCATAAATGACAGAATTGATTGTGCTAATAATCTTGTGGGTAAAGTGCATTTTCAAATGCTTGATGTTGCCCAAGATCCAAGAGGAGTTGTCAGACTCTTTGAAGAATTCAAACCTGATTCAGTTGTTCAGTTTGCTGAGCAACGAGCTGCTCCATACTCAATGATAGGTGATCTTGAACGAAGATATACTATCGACAACAATATTACCGGTACGCACAACATCTGTTCAGCCATTGTGGAGGTTGACACTTCAATTCAGATTGTTCACCTGGGCACAATGGGAGTTTATGGATACAACAAGGTTTTTGGAGCAATACCAGAAGGCTATTTAAATGTTGAAATTAAAGAAACGAAATTAGATACAGAAATTTTGTATCCAGCTCAACCTGGAAGTGTATATCATCTAACTAAATGTATAGATCAGCTAATCTTCCAATTTTACAATAAGAACTGGGGACTAAAAATTACTGATCTTCATCAGGGTATAGTTTGGGGTGTGGAAACAAAGGAAACATCACTTGATCCAAAATTAGTTAACAGATTTGATTATGATGGGATTTATGGAACAGTGCTAAATCGTTTTATATCTCAGGCTGCTAATGGCCACCCATTAACTGTTTATGGAACAGGTGGCCAGAGTCGTGCCTTTATACATATTTCTGATACTGCCAGATGCGTCAGTTTAGCCCTTGAGAGTAGGGACTTTGATGACAGTAGAGTAAGAATATTTAACCAAGTGTCCGAAGTATTTTCTGTAAAAGGTCTTGCTGAAATATTGCGAGATCAGTATGGTGCCCAATTTGAATTAGTTGATAATCCTCGCAAAGAACTATCTGAAAATGAGCTTGAAGTCAGTAATACGGGACTTATTTCATTAGGTTTTGAACCAATTCTTCTAAACGAAGGACTTGTAGAAGATGTAAAGTTTATTGCTGAAGCAACAAAAGAAAATTTTGATGATTCTCAAGTAATGACATCTCCAAACTGGTAGATTTTATATCGGATGGGCCTTACCTTTCGAATTATTATGCCATGCGGAGGCGTACATGAAGATATAAGTAATTCGCTAGATTCAGTAAATAAAGTTGCTAATGCTCTGCATGAATGTAGCTTTGTCGTTTATAGAATATTTAATAATGGGTTGGTTCCAAATAAACTAGATCTTAAAAGTTGGAATTTTGATATGCAAGATCTTGATATAAACCCTACTGCATCTGCAGCATTAGCGAGAAATAAAGCATTAGATTTAATCTCAGAGTTAAGAAATATTTCTACTGATTTGAGTGATTTTACAATTTTCTTAGACGCCGGAGACTTGCTTTTGCCTGATTTAATTACCAAAATTATGCAACTAGATTTCCAAAAAAAAGATATTTTCGTAGGATCTGCAATTATCAGGACAGAAAATAAAGATTTTGAAAGAGTAAAAGTTCCTCTTGAATTAAGATATTTCATTAATCCAATTTATTTAGGATCAGCAATTTGTAAAACATCATTAGTAACCTCAAATAGATTTATAGATGGTAGAAAAGAGGATTGGAAATTCTGGTTAGAGATTCTGGATAAAAATCCAAAATTAGTTCCTTTAAATGAAAAAAACTATATTTATACAATTGTTAATCGCGGAAACCATTCATTGAGAAAAGGAAAACTTTTTAGAGAGCAGTTTAATTTTTATAATGATTATTTGAACTTCAGTAGGATATTTTCATCTTTTATGATGGCTTGTCACTATGTTGCTTTATTCAATATATGGTGGATAATCATGCCTATTAAAAGAATAATAAGAAATCTTCTTTATAAATACTCTTTTAATGATAACAATTAAACAGTCATGGAGGATAGTAATTGAAAATAGGTATTATTGGAGCTGCTGGTTTTCTCGGAACCTCTATAATGAAAGATTTTCAAAGAGAGGGTATTAGGTATCAAGGCTTTGATATTAAATCCTCTCAAGAATCAATTCAATATTTAGATCTAGAAAAATGTTCAGAAAATACAGATCTTAAGGGTTGCAAAACCATTATTAACCTAGCTGCAGTTCATAGAGACGACATTAAACCAGTTAGAAGGTATGACGACGTCAATATTGAAGGTGCAAAAAATATTTGTAAAGCCGCATCTGCAAACGATGTAAATAGAATAATATTTATAAGCTCAGTTGCAATCTATGGTTTTGCACCTCCAGGAACAGATGAATCAGGAAAAGTAAATTATTTTAATGATTATGGAAGGACGAAAAGTGAAGCCGAAAAGATTTATATTAATTGGCAAAAAGAAGATCCAAGCAAAAGAAGCTTAATAATAATTAGGCCAACTGTCATTTTTGGCCCTGGTAATCGCGGAAACGTTTACAATTTGCTTAAACAAATTAATTCAAAGAGATTTGCAATGTTTGGCAATGGCCAAAATATTAAATCGATGGCTTATGTTGAAAACGTTTCTAGTTTTATTAGGCATGCTTTAAGTTTTGATTTTGATAAAGGAATAGAGATATATAATTATATTGATAAACCTGACTTAAGCATGAACGAGTTGGTTACCATTTCAAGATCAACACTGTTTCAAAGAAATAATGTTGGTCTTCGATTTCCAAAATTCCTAGGCATAGCTATTGGATTAATATTTGATGTTGTAGCATCTTTATCTGGGAAAAAACTTCCAATTAGCAGCATTCGAGTTAAAAAATTTATGGCCACTACAAAATTTAACACCTCTTTAGACGAGACTGATTTTGTTCCTCCATTTACTCTTAAAGAAGGACTTGAAAAGACTCTACGTTATGAGTTTTTAGAAGACAATTCGGATAAACCAACCTTTGAAACAGAATAAAAGAATATATGATCAAATTTCATAACCTAAGCAAAGAGAAACCATTTATCTTGCTTAAAGAAAAATATGATTTAGCTTTAAATGCAGGACAGAAAAATATTGAAGCAATATCAATTTCCAGCTTCAATAGAGAAACTGACGAAGTTGATTCAAGATATGTGAATCTTAAATTTATAAATGAGGATAAGCTAATATTTTTTAGTAATTATAATTCGCCAAAGTCTATTGCTTTTAGATCAAATAAACAGATTGCAGCATTAATATATTGGCCTTCAATTAATACTCAAATTCGAATGAGAGCATTTGTTGAAAAAACCTCTAAAGATTTTAATCAAGAATACTTTGAGACAAGATCAAGTGAAAAAAATGCCTTAGCTATAAGCTCAAAACAATCTGTGATAACTCACTCTTATGAAGAAGTCATAAAAAAATATAATGAAACATTTAAACAGAATGAATTATCTAAATGTCCTACATACTGGGGTGGGTTTTCATTCAGGCCATATGAAATAGAGTTTTGGGAAGGAAGCGAATTTAGACTTAACAAGAGGGATCTATATAAATTTGATGAAAATAACTGGAATCACTTTATTCTAGAGCCATAAAATTGTTTTAAATGCAGTAAATATGTTATAGAATTTTGCACATAAGTATGACAAAACTTTCCACAAACATAATAAATCACAATTTCAGATCTTGAAAGGTAATTAAACATAGCCACTAACAAAAAAAATATAACCCCTGTCAATCAAAAGATTGTTGCAAATGATGTAATGCTAATAAGTCCTGATGGAGAAAAGCTGGGATCATTCAGTCTTGAAGATGCTTTAGAAAAAGCATCCAAAGATAACCTTGATTTAGTTCAAGTTTCACCACTAGGATCAAATAAAGTAGTTTGCAAGATTATGGATTATGGAAAACACATTTTTACAAAGAAGAAAAATACAACTTCTTCAAAATCCAAAACAAAAAGAAGGTCTCTAAAAGAAATAAAATTCAGGCCTTCTACAGATGTTGGCGACTATAATATTAAATTAAAAAAGATTAAAAGCTTTATTCTTGGCGGAGATAAGACTAAAATAAGCGTCCGATTTAGAGG
>MDTG01003874.1_pt1 | contig 10328 bp, 5 predicted proteins | sample 811421 | NCBI WGS metagenome assembly MDTG01 (sample SAMN05326645, study PRJNA326480) | marine metagenome | isolation source: seawater | place: Pacific Ocean: South East | collected 2011
CATTTGGCGCTTCTACATCTGCTTTAGATGCAATGCAAATTCACTTCTTATCTGAAAGATGTTTGATCACTCAAGGTGCAAACAACTTTATGTTAATGAAGTAAATCACTTTAAGCTACCCTGCCTTTGGGTGGGGTAGTTTTTTTATTAATTTTTATTATATTATATTATGGCAAAGAAAAAAGAAACAAAAGTTGAGGCAACTATACCTCAACCAGAAGAGGTTTTAGTTAAAGAACCTGTAAGAAAAGTTGAACCTCCAAAACCTAAATGGGAAATAAAAGATAGAGTTTATTATTTAAAAGGTAGAATGAAACCTTTAACATACTCTGTTAGATCATCTAATATATTTTATTTTGATGAGGAAGCTGGTTATGAAAGAGAGTTAAAATACTGTCAAAACCAAAAAACTCCATTTGTTGATGAAATGAAAGGTGACCAAAGATTAGAACATATTGTTTTTCAAAATGGAGCGCTGTTTGTTCCTAAAGAAAAAACAACATTACAAAAACTAATGTCACTTTACCACCCACATCTTGATAAGTTGTACTACGAGTACAAACCAGTTGAGATAGCTAAGAATCAATTAGATTGGTTAGAGTTTGAGGTTGAGGCCTTAAAAATAGCTAAAGATTTAGACATTGATATGGCTGAAGCAATCATGAGAGCAGAGGTTGGATCTAATGTGTCTAAGATGAGTTCTAAGGAACTTAGAAGAGATTTGTTATTATTTGCTAAAAGAAATCCTCAATTATTCCTAGAACTAGTTAGTGATGATAACGTACAGCTTAGAAACTTTGGTATAAAAGCTGTTGAAGCTGGAATACTATCTTTATCACAAGATCAGAGATATTTCACATGGGCGTCTAACAATAGAAAAGTTATGACCGTTCCTTTTGATGAACACCCATACGCAGCATTAGCCGCTTGGTTTAAAACTGACGAGGGAGTTGAAATATATTCAAACATAGAAAAGAGATTAAATTAAAATTTCTTAAACTAGTAAAAGTAGCCACCCAATAGGAGTGGCTATTTTTATTTAGATGCTAACCTTTCTCGTTATTATGTAACTATAATATAAGTAAAATATATTATATTATGAGTAAATCGAAAGGATTAGGCGATTCGGTCGAAAAGTTCACCGAAGCCACAGGAATAAAGTCACTAACTGAAATAGCTATGAATAGCGTTAATAACGCTTTAGGTACTAAAAAAGATTGTGGATGTAATAAAAGAAAAAATTGGCTAAACAAAATGTTTCCATATAAAAATTAAAACAAATGATAAGTATAGACGACGTATATCAAAAGGTTTTAGCTATAGCTAATAAAGAAAAAAGAGGTTATATAACTCCACAAGAGTTTAACTTAATGGCTGGTAAAGTTCAAAATGAAATATTTGATAGTTACTTCCATGATTTTGTAACTGTAGATATGAAACCAAAAAGCGAAAAACCTTGGGCAGATCCAACAGAGCTACTTCAGGGAAAGCTTCATGAGTTTAATAACGCTTCATCTATAAATATAGCGGCTGGTACTAATACTTTTCAACTACCTATTAATACATATAAACTAATATCAGTAATTGATTCAAATGGAAACTCTATTGAAGAGATGTCAATAAGAGAAATAAAGTACACAGAAAAACATCCACTAACAAAAGCAACAAAGGATAGAATGGTTTTTGTTAGAGATAGTTTTACTACTGTTAACGGTGTTAAAAGATATGATTGTCTTTTATATCCAACACCAACAGAAGCTATGAGTGTAACAGTTGATTATTTCGCTAGACCTAAACTTCCAGAATGGGCATATGTTGTTGTTAATGAAAAACCTCTATACAACAGTAATTTGTCAATCAATTTTTCACTACATCCTTCAGAAGAGGAGATTATAGTTGCTAAAATACTAGGTTTATGCGGAGTTATAATAGATAAGCAACAACTAGTTCAAATAGGGGATGGAATGGAAGCAGGTATAAAAGCATCAAAAACTGATTAACTATGGGATTACTAAACGAAACTCAATACAACTATTATAATGGCAACAACTATGGAAGTTATCAATTTGTCACTTTACAAAACATAATAAATGGTTTTATGATACAATATGTTGGTGAAGATAAAGTATTTTCTAAAGTGAATAGAACAGATGTTCAGTTTCACGCTATGAGAGCTATACAAGAGTTATCTTATGACGTATTTAGATCTATTAAGTCTCAAGAGATATTAGTGCCTAATACTTTGAAGATGATATTACCACATGATTACGTTAATTATGTTAGCTTAAGTTTATCATCAAATGATGGAATTAAAAAAAGATTATATCCAACCGGTAAAACATCTAATCCATTTTCAATAAAACAAAACGATGATGGATCTTATAGTTTCGATGACGTAAACAACGATGGGTTTGAGGAAGAGTTAAATACTGGAGGTGGAAATCCTTATATACATGTGGATAGTAAAACATGGGACAAATATAAGAGTAACTCTAATTCTACGGATACTCCTGTAACATCTGACAGCACTGATTTGGAACTAAGTTTAGAAGGTAGAAGATACGGGTTAGATCCCCAACACGCTAATGCTAATGGATCTTTTTACATAGATCAGTTGAGAGGATATATACATTTTAGTTCTTCTGTAGCAGGACAAACAATTGTTTTGGATTACGTTAGTGATGGTTTAGGTACTGACGAAGAAATGGTTATTCATAAGTTTTGTGAAGAAGCTTGTTACAAGTGGATAGCTTATGGTGTTGCTTCTTGTAGATCAAATACTCCAGATCCTACTATGATAAGATTTAAAATGGAAAAAGCTACAGAAACTAGAAAAGCAAAGATAAGATTATCTAATATTAAAATGGAAGAATTTACTCAGATATTAAAAGGAGTGAATAAAATAATAAAATAGTATTATGCCAGAATTAAAACACGATTTTGCTGCCGGTAAAATGAACAAAGATCTCGACGAGAGAATTGTTCCAAACGGTCAATACAGAGACGCAATGAACGTTCAGGTTAGAACTACCACTGGTGACACTGGAGGTGAAGGTAATGCTGGTACTGTTCAAAACTTACAAGGAAACAAGCAAGTCGCGGATGCCATATATAAGACTCATGGTTATAGTCCTACCTCAAAAAATGAAACAACATTTATTGGTAGTGTTGGTAATGAAAAAAATAATAAAGCTTACTTTTTAGTAGCATCACCTAATTTAGGTGAAATTATGAAAGAAATATATCTTAATCCAAGTATAGTTGAATCTAGCAGGGAATTTATAGACTATATAGTTGAAGTTGATACTGGTTATAACGACGACATATCAACATGTAAACCGGTTGTAGTAGATAGGTATGCTGTTATAGAAACAGCGAAAGTTGCTATCCCACAAGACACGTTACCAGTGGGTGATGGATGGTTTAGATTAATTTTTAATACTTCATTTATAGAAAAACTAAGAGTTGGTATGATATTGCAATTGTACAATAATTATGCTAACGAGGTATTAAACTACACTCAAACTGACGCTGATGGTAATGAAACAACTATATACACTGGAGCTGAAATACAAAGAATAGAAGGTAATGCTGTTTATTTTTACGACAAGATGAACGCAATTTCTTTGGGTCAAGGACAATCGTTAAAATTTGTTAAAGCTGAAATGCCAGAAAGAGTTTTAGACTTTGACAACAAAACTGTAATAACTGGTATAAATATAATTGATGATTTACTTTTTTGGACAGACAATAGGAGCGAGCCAAAAAGAATAAATATAAAGAGATGTAAAAGCGGAACTCCAAACTACAAAAACCACACTCAATTAAAGCTAACAGATCCTCTAGACAGTGATGTGCTATTAAGCTACTCAGGAGAGGATGGTGACACAAATATCTCAGAACAATCTCTGTCTTCAACTATAAATAATGACCTAAAACTAGAACACGTAACGGTGATACGTAAAGCACCTTTGGTTCCACCTAATATAGAGATGGATAACACATCTAGAGGCGGTACAACAAAAATTGAAGAAGTTTATTATAATTTCGCAACATCTGGAGTATCTAATCAGAACATGGCTATAGGTACAACGTTTACAATCCCCACAGAAAGTGATATAACAAACGACACGGACGACAACGAAAATAATGACCCAGATAATGCGGCTAGTATATTTAACAATGTTAATTATAGAATTAATGATATCATAAGATTTCAAGAAAACACTTATGACACGGGTAGCTGGGTAACATGTATAATAGATGACATACAGTACGCTAGTGGCTTGGACGATAACGATTATAAAGTTATTACATTTAGATTGCTAACTAGGAACCAAGAATTAACACCTACGTTCTACGTTAATAACGATCCAGACGGTGAAACTATAGTTGATGGCTCCGGAACATGGGAATTAACATTAGTTGAGGAGGATCCATTGTTTGAATTAGTTTTTGGTAGATTTTGTACTAGATATAAATATGAAGATGGTGAGTACTCTAGTTTTGGGCCTTGGTCTGAAATAGCATTTATGCCTGGTGATTTTGATTTTGATCACAAAAAAGGATACAATCTAGCTATGACTAACACTATGAAAAAGTTAGTTATAAAAGATTTTATTCCTCACCAAAGAGTTAGACCGGCTGATATGGTAGCTGTAGATATTTTATACAAAAATACAACTTCACCAAATGTTTACGTTGTTAAAACAATAACCAAAGGTATTGATCCTGAGTGGGATAATTTTACAACAAACACTGACAACCCAACTTTAGCTTTTGGGGAAATGGAAATAACGTCAGAAATGATACGTAGACCACTTCCTAATAATCAAAACTTAAGATCATGGGATAATGTCCCTCAAACAGCTTTAGCTCAAGAAATAACAGCTAACAGGTTGGTATTTAGTAACTATACTCAAGGTTATGATGTTCTTGAAAAACCAAATCTAAAACAAAGTTTAAAAAATTATGCTACACCAACGTTATCTAAACCAAAAAAATCATTAAAAAGTATTAGGGATTATAAAATTGGTTTGGTGTTTGGGGATAAATATGGTAGAGAAACACCAGTTATATCACCTGGATATTTAGAGCAAAAACATAGTGATAGGTGGGGCAAGATAGACGGAACAATAAAAGTTCCTAAAAATTTTGCTGGGTGGCAAAATACTCTAGAGCTTCAACAAATATGGGGAGATGATCCAACTTCTCCAAGAAGACCAGATAATTGGATATCATACGTTAAGTACTTCATAAAAGAAACATCTAACGAATACTACAATATGGTGATGGATAGGTGGTATCCAGCTGAAGATGGTAACATTTGGTTATCATTTGCTTCTGCTGATAGAAATAAAATTGATGAAGATACGTATATAATACTTAAAAACGAACACGGTAATGATAATCCAGTTGCTGCTAAAGGTAGATATAAGGTTATAGCTATTAAGAGTGAGGCCCCTGATTTTATAAAACAAGTGACAAGTAATATTGGTCAAGTTGTTTTAGGTACTTTTACATCTACAACAGATGTTTCTGACGACCCTAATTGGGCTGAGTACATGTGGGATGGTAATCCTGATCCCTTAAACGTAGCTCCTAACTTAGTAAACACCCAAACAGAACTAGCTATAAGCGCTGGTAAATGGAATGATTTTTTAGAAGGTTATAAAGAAAAAGGAGGTGATTTAGAGATAAGATTGAAGGGTAGTATTGGTAGTGCTTTTTTTGTGTCAGATTGGAGGTTAGTTACATATTACCACACGGTTGATAACGAAGATGAACCAGATGAACATGGTACAGGTGCTTTGAGATGGGACGAGCCTTTCAACTCTAATATATGGGAGTTGTTACTTGAAACACAAGGTGGTACAACCCCATTGCCGCAGATAAACTGGTATGTGGAATTCCAAGAAAGAGTTGAAAAAAGCAAGCCAGAATTTGATGGTAAGTTTTTTGTTAAAATAGAAAAAGACGATGTTTTAAAAAGTGCTGTACTTCAAACAACAGCTTCTCAACAAACATACACAATACAGAAAACATGGGAAATATCTTATATTGATAACTCAGAATATAATCCGGGGGTTATATTTAACGATACTGGTTATGGTACTGATTATTATGAAAATCACTCAAAAAGATCTACATACAAGTGGTTAAATTCTTCTGAGATGACCCATGTTGGTGGTAACTCTACCACTGGAGGTTCGCAAAATATAAACACCGCAAATGTAAATACTTATGGTGATTATGAACAGTTTGCAACAACAATTGATGGTGATGATGTAAATTTTGAAATGAAAGTGTTTGCAGAACCTTCCACTCAAGAGGGTTTTGAAGTAGCCTTACTAAACATAGAAGACGCTGGTTGCGATGACACTAGTGCTAGGCATCTTTATTCAGCTTGGAGAGGTGAAGCTGGTGGTTGGAGTGGTCCAAATTATGCTTGTGGTAACTCTGGTAGCAAGGGATGTCACCCGTATGATGCAGAGTTTATGGCCTTGGGTTGTTGGGATGGTAATAGTGAAGGTTGGGCAGCTGAGTATTATGATGGACAGGGTTTAGGTGATAGTGGTAATCTTCCAAATTTTGGGATTAGCGGAATAAATAGTAACACTGAAAACGATGTGTATAATAGAGTTCACATAACTTATAGATACTGGCACTGGTGGAATGTTATGGCCTCAAAGCTTTATAGTGGTGGTACTTGTAGCGGTACTGACGCCGAAAACTATAGACATGGTGGTAAAGTGTTTATAGATGGTATGAGAACAAGGGAGGCTAGATTTAATGGTCAAGGTCCTGGTTCAACTGAACCCGGTTATGGTACTTACGACGGTGGTAATAGCGGATCATACTGGAAACCAACAGGTATAGATAAAGGCTACGCGGTTTCTACTAATGCTGAACCAGACGACTTTACGGAAACGCTAAGTGGTCACTTAGGGAGATGTGTTTTCTCCTACACTATATCTCGCAACAGTGATAGTAATTGGCAATGGCCAACATCTAGTACTAATCCTGTTACGGGTTTTTACTCAACGATGTCAACGTATGGTACTCTATTTAGATTCGCAAGAGATCCATTTCAAAAGGTATATAAAATAATAACAACCAATGACACTAAGTTGGATATAGAAGTTTCTAATACAAGTCAGCACGCTGATTTTATAGAAAACAATAATCAACCAGCTCAAGACGCGGTTGGTGCATGTTGGTGGACTAGTCCGTATTATGAGGATTGGACTAGTGGCGCCAATTTATTAGGTAATGGCTACGCATATTATGGTAACAATCCTGGTACTGAGATTTGTGAGGGACCAGCTGAATGTACGGCTAGACTTGGGTGGACAAACCAAAATCCTAAACTAGAAATTAACAGCGCAAGTAGTTCCCCAACTTTTCCAACATATGGGGGTGATCCAGTAGATGGTATTAATACTTTTGTTAAAATAGGTGGTATTAAGCAACCTAATATTGGTGACTTTACACAACCACCATCTGATTATACCGACGCGGTTGGTGAGGGGTCATCTTGTCAACCGTGTGGTAAAGTTGTGTTTGCTGGTAATCATTCTGAATATAGCAATTCATATGATGGTGGATATTATTGTCAAAGAGTTAGTCTTAGAGTTGAATTTAGAGAATTCAATATAGAAACAGGTGAGTTGGTTGGTAATGGAGATCATGGGATCGATACAAGCGTGTGGGATCCAAGAAGTGCTATATGTCACGACGGTAGAGAATCAATGAGATTAAACATATTAACAGAAACAGTTCTTGCTGGAACAACATATATACCACCATCTGATCCAGCTATATGGGAAACAGAACCAAAAGAAGATGTTGGCTTAGATATATACTACGAAGCTTCTCATGCTATACCAATTAAACTAAACAGTGAAAACACCACAAATTTTGCTCCTTATCATTCTAGAGTAACTAAAAAAACTTGGAATCAAAATTCTCCTGGGTATGTTGATGAGGTTATTGATCCCTCAAGTATAAGTAGTTTTGCGTCAAACACTGTTGATCACAGAGTTTTTCACATCGGGTATACTAGAGGTAGTTCTATAGTAGGTATTGAGTCAAGAAAAAGATATTGCACCTCAAGTAGTGGGGATTGTAATGATATTGAAACATTTTATGAGAATAATGCCACAACAGAAGATTACTATCTTCATCAAAACGATTTAAACGTTGGTGACTTTCTAGTTTTTGAACACCCAGATGGGACAAAAACAATGTCAAGGATAGAGGCGTACATGGAACCTCTTGTTAACACCACCACTGGGGAAGCGGTAGTTCCTCAAGATCCTATTACTTTAAACACTGACGGATTAGGTAATAATCAGACGGGTTATCGGTATAATAATATAAATCATCTTGAAGAAAGAAGATTTCAAGAGTGTGAAAATGCTACTGGATTCTATAGAATCAACTCAGATGTTTGGAAGTTTCCAGTAGAACTTGGCTGGCATAATTGTTGGTCGTTTGGTAATGGAGTTGAATCAGATAGAATACGAGATGATTTTAATGCTCCACAAGTAGATAACGGTGTTAAAGTTTCAGCCACATTAATTGACTATGGTAGAGAAATAAGAGGTAGTGGAATGATATACTCTGGTATATATAATACAACATCAGCTACAAACAAACTCAATGAGTTTAATATGGCTGAAAAAATAACAAAAGATATAAATCCAAGATACGGAACTATTCAGGCTTTAAAAGCTAGAGACACGGACGTTGTTGTATTTACTGAAGACAAAGTTTTAAAAGTTTTAGCAAACAAAGATGCTCTTTATAATGCCGATGGCAATCCACAAATGATCGCTACAGATAGAGTTCTTGGTCAAGTCATACCATTCTCTGGTGATTATGGTATATCAAAAAATCCAGAATCTCTAGTAGCCGATCAGTTTAGAATGTACTTTACAGATAAGCAAAGAGGAGCTGTATTAAGATTATCACGAGATGGTTTGACACCAATATCTAATGTTGGTATGAAATCTTGGTTTAGAGATTATTTAAGAAAATACGACAGAGCTTTAGGTACATTCGATGCTGTCAATGGTGAGTATAATATAACATTATCTCAAGGTGTTGATAGGCCAAAAACAATTTCATTTAATGAAGAAGCTAAAGGTTGGGTTAGTTTCAAATCTTTTCTACCGCAAACAGGAGTTTCTGTTGGGGGAAAATTTTTAACAGCTATATCTGAAGATTTGCAAAAACCATATTTAAAATGGGGTATGTGGCAACACTATTTCGATATATACGATGGTAATAATGTTATAAATAGAAACACTTTCTATGGCGAAGGTAGTAATTATCACAACGCCTCATCTATTAGTGTTTTGTTTAACGAAATGCCTGAGGTTATAAAAACATTTAGAACAACTAACTACGATGGCTCACAAGCTAAGGTTAGTCAATTTATATCTATAAACAAAACTGATGCAGCTGGAAATACAAATACATACACAGATGGTGAGTATTACAATTTAAAAGAAAAAGATGGTTGGTGGTTATCTACTGTTAAAACAGATCTATACGAGAACGAGGAAAATAAGGAAGGACATTTTGTTGAGAGAGAGGGAAGATGGTACTCACATATAAAAGGTGGAACAAGAGATATAGAAACAGATTTAGATGAATTTGGAGTTCAAGGTTTAGGTAACACAGTTGAAGACCCAACGACAACAACAGAAACAGGTACCGTAACAATAACATTCGATAGTGATTACATTAATAACTCAGACGATTAAAACATGGCGCAAGTAAATTACATATTAACAGAGTTAACTGGATTTTCCTCGTCTATAACAGGTAATGTTGGACAAACCCCAAGTGATATAGGGCAACAGGAGCTAACCAAAATATTTGTTCCAAACCCAGGTTTTGAAGTTAAACCTAGTTATTTTACTATAAACGGATATACTCCTAATGAAGAGATAAACGATAGTAGTGATGGTAGTATCTGTGAAAGAGTTTGGTACAATGACCAAGGTGATAATCCAGGTATAAATTTACACGAAGCTATATATAAAATAAAAATAGCGAAGGTTTGTAATAATTCTGACCCAGGTAGTATACTCTCAGGTCAAGTGTGGATTAGTGTGTCACTCAAGGAAGATTACGAATTAACATCTCAACTAGGTGATCAACTTCTTTTAACAATAGATATTGATGGTGATGCTCAACCGATATTAAACACTAACACAAATGGTGTTAATATTGAAAACAACAACAACAACAACACTGTTGATAATACTATAAATACAGAGGGATTAGAAACAAATAAGTTTACAATTGAGGTTAAA
>MDTG01084996.1_pt1 | contig 10328 bp, 8 predicted proteins | sample 811421 | NCBI WGS metagenome assembly MDTG01 (sample SAMN05326645, study PRJNA326480) | marine metagenome | isolation source: seawater | place: Pacific Ocean: South East | collected 2011
AAATAATTGATATAATCGAAGACGGATATCACGTTGGTGATAGTATACTCCGTTTTGCTAAAGTTGTAACTGGATCATAATGTCTAAAAGAGATTTTTACGAAATTTTAGGGGTAAATAAATCTTCTTCACAAGCGGAAATTAAAAAAGCATATAGAAAAGTTGCTATAAAATATCATCCAGATAAGAATCCGGATGATAAAGAAGCTGAGGAAAAGTTTAAAGAAGCGGCAGAAGCATATGAGGTATTAAGTAATCCTGATAAAAAACAAAAATATGACAGATTTGGGCATGATGGTTTAAGATCTGGTCCTGGAGGGTTTTCTGGAGGAGGAATGAATGTTGAAGATATTTTTGAACAATTTGGAGATATTTTCGGTGGAGGAAGTCCATTCGATAGTTTTTTTGGTGGAGGATCATCAAGACAAAGAAATAAGGGAACAAACCTTAGAATTAAACTCAAATTATCCATACAAGAGATTGCAACAGGTATAGAAAAAAAAATTAAAGTAAAAAGACTTGTAACCGCTCCTGGTGTAACTTTTAAAAATTGCAGTGTATGTAACGGGACAGGAAAAGTTAGTAAAGTTGTTAATACAATGCTTGGCCAAATGGTTTCATCATCAACTTGCTATCAATGTAATGGTAACGGAAAAACAATTGACAATAAACCTCCGGGAGTTGATAGTACTGGGCTTCAATTTAAAGAAGAGATTTTAAAAATTAATATTCCTTCAGGTGTAGAAGATGGAATGCAACTATCTATGACTGGAAAAGGCAATGAATCTCCAGGTGGAGGTGTATCAGGAGATTTATTAATTTTAATTGAAGAAATTGAAGATGATAATTTTAAAAGAGATAGTAATAATGTTGTCTATGATCTATATATAAACTTTGTTGATGCTGCATTAGGAAATGACTTAGAAGTTCCAACTCTAAATGGAAAGGTCAAAATTAAGATACCTGCAGGTACACAATCTGGAAAAATATTTAGACTAAGGGGCAAAGGAATAAAAGATTTAAATACTTCTATAACTGGTGATCAACTTATTCACGTTAATATATGGACTCCAAAAAAGTTATCATCTGACGAAGAAAAAATACTAAATCAACTGAAAAACTCAAAAAACTTTAAACCTAATCCAGGAAAATCAGAAAAAGGATTTTTTGATAGGGTAAGAGATTTCATGGGTTAGTATTAATTTTGATAAATTTAATTTTGTTTAGATTTATGAACTTAATATGACCCATTGAATATTTCTAATTATCAAAAAGAATTCCGGACTTTACTAGTTATAACAATTGCTCTTTTTGCAATATCATTAATTTATTTTTCTAATATAATTATTGAAGAAATAAAAAAAAGAGAAATTAATACAATAGATAGATATGCAAAATTCATTGAAATAGTTGCAAACTCTGAAAATGAATCTATTAACTATTTTATAGATGACATCTTGATTAAAAATCATTCTATACCTGTTATTATTACCGATAGCAATAATAAGATCCTTGACTCTAAAAATATTTTTGAGAATAATGATAATTATAACGAAGACCTTATTAATAGATCATTGGTATTAATGAAAAAGAAATATAAACCTATAATCATTAATATTCTTGATGAAAACGAAGAAATAATTGATTATCAACTAGTTTATTATAACAACTCAAAAGTTTTGAATATACTAATATATGCTCCTTACTTTATTTTGTTTTTAACTATTTTAATTCTTCTTTCTATATATCTCATTTTTTATTATTCTAATAAATCTGAAAGAGATGGATTATGGACTGGTTTGGCAAAAGAAACTGCACATCAGCTTGGAACTCCTTTATCATCTCTAATAGGTTGGAATGAATACCTTAAAAACAATAACAAAGTAGATAAAAAATATGTTGGAAGCGAAATTGATAAAGATTTAGAAAGATTAAAAATTATCACAGATAGATTTTCAAGTATAGGTTCAAAACCTAAGTTACAAAATAGAGATCTAAAAGATTCAATCAAAAAATCAATTGAATATTTAGAAAAAAGATTATCATCTCAGATTCGTACAGAATTAAATTTAGAAAAGACAAAAACTTACTTTAATGAACAATTATTTAGTTGGGTAATTGAAAACTTATATAAAAACTCAATTGATTCAATAGGTGAAAAAGGAAATATACAAATTAATTTATACAGACAAAATAATAACATTGTTATAGATTTTATTGATGATGGAATAGGAATAAAAAGATCAAATTTTACTAAAATTTTTAATCCAGGTTATACAACTAAAAAAAGAGGATGGGGGTTAGGTCTAACACTTGTATCTAGAATAATTTCAGATTACCATAAAGGAAAAATTTTTGTATTACAATCGAAACAAAATATTAAAACTACTATTAGAATAGAGCTAAAAAAATATGATTAAAAAAGTTAATAATATCTTTATATATGGCTTTGTAAAATTGAATTTATAATATAATTTCGCAGTATTATAATTTTTAATTAAACCACCTAATAATAGCATGTCAAGTTTAGGAAAAATAACAGCAGTAATAGGTCCAGTAGTAGATGTTTCATTCGAGGAAAGTAATATACCAAAAATCCTTAATGCTCTTGAAATAAAAAAAGATGATGGTTCAACTCTTGTTCTAGAAGTACAACAACACCTTGGTGAAGATACCGTAAGGACTATATCTATGTCCGGAACTGAAGGTTTAAAAAGAGGTATGCCTGTCGAAGATTTAGGGGAACCCATTTCTATGCCCATAGGAGATGATATTAAAGGAAGGCTTTTTAATGTTGTTGGATCTGCAATTGATGGAATTGAAGAACCAAATACTAAGGAAAGATTACCTATCCATAGAGATGCTCCTAAATTTGAGGATTTAACTACATCTGCTGAAATCTTATATACTGGCATCAAGGTTATTGATCTTATTGAACCATACAATAAAGGTGGTAAAATTGGACTTTTTGGTGGTGCTGGAGTTGGCAAAACTGTACTAATTCAAGAGTTAATTAACAATATTGCAAAAGCATATTCAGGACTATCCGTTTTTGCAGGTGTTGGTGAAAGAACAAGAGAAGGTAATGACTTACTAAGAGAAATGATTGAAGCTGGAATTGTTGACTATGGAGAAAAATTTATGGAATCAATGGAAAAGGGTTCTTGGGATCTTTCAAAAGTTGATAGAAAAAAATTAAAAGAGTCAAAAGCAGCTTTCGTTTTTGGACAGATGAATGAGCCTCCTGGTGCAAGAGCAAGAGTTGCATTATCAGGCTTAACATTGGCCGAATATTTTAGAGATGGAGATGGAAAAGGTCAAGGAAGAGACATACTTTTCTTTATTGACAATATTTTTAGATTTACTCAAGCTGGATCAGAGGTTTCTGCACTTTTAGGAAGAATGCCTTCTGCCGTGGGTTACCAACCTACTTTAGCAACTGAAATGGGAGCCATGCAAGAGAGGATTACATCAACAAAGAAAGGCTCCATTACATCAGTTCAAGCAGTATATGTTCCTGCGGATGATTTAACTGACCCTGCTCCAGCGACAACATTTGCTCATCTTGATGCTCAGAGTGTATTATCAAGAAAACTTGCTTCAATAGGTATTTATCCCTCAATTGACCCGCTAGAATCTACATCTAGAATTTTGACTGAAGAGGTGGTAGGCTCAGAACATTATAACTGTGCACAAAGAGTTAAAGAATTACTTCAGAGATACAAAGAATTACAAGATATTATTGCAATCTTAGGTATGGACGAATTATCAGAAGAAGATAAGCAAGTTGTTCACCGAGCTAGGAGGGTACAAAGATTTTTATCTCAACCATTTCATGTTGCTGAACCATTCACTGGTGTAAAAGGTGAACTTGTTGATATTAAAGATACAATTAAAGGGTTTAATATGATTATGGATGGTGAATTAGACCATTTACCAGAATCCGCATTTAATCTTAAAGGTACTATAGAACAAGCTATAGAAGCGGGAGAAAAACTTTTAGAACAAGTAAAGCAATCATAATATGTTCCTAGAAATATTATCTGCAGAAGAAAAAATATTCAGCGGAGAAGTAGATTCAATAATTTTTCCTGGATCAGGCGGTCAATTTCAAATACTAAATAATCATGCACCAATTATTAGCTCTTTGACAAATGGTGTCATTAAATATTCTGACAAATCAAAAAATGAAACTTTAGAAATCAACGGTGGGATTGTAGAAGTGTTAGATAATAAGGTAAGCGCATTAATTGAAAAATAACTGACAATTTGTCATATATTGATTCTGGCATAATTCTTGTCATAATAAAATTATAAATTAAAATTTAATATTATGAGTAAAATTATTGGAATAGACTTAGGAACAACCAATTCATGTGTTTCTGTAATGGAAGGAAATGAACCGGTTGTAATACCTAACAGTGAAGGAAAAAGAACAACACCATCAATTGTTGCATTTTTAGATGAAGGAAAAGGAGAAAGAAAAGTTGGTGACCCTGCTAAAAGACAAGCTATAACTAATCCACAAAATACCATAAACTCAGTTAAAAGATTTATGGGTAAAAAATTCTCTGATATTAATGCAGAGAAAAGAAATTTATCATACGAAGTTGAAAAGGGAACAAATAATACTGTAAGAGTAAAAATTGGATCAAGAAAATACACACCTCAAGAAATTTCGGCAATGATTCTTCAAAAAATGAAATCTACTGCTGAAGATTACTTAGGATCTGAAGTTAAAGAAGCAGTAATAACAGTTCCAGCTTATTTCAATGATTCAGAAAGGCAAGCCACTAAAGAGGCAGGGACTATTGCAGGACTAAATGTTAAAAGAATAATTAATGAGCCTACAGCTGCCGCATTAGCCTATGGCTTAGATAAAAAAGATAAAGATTTAAAAATTGCTGTTTATGACCTTGGAGGAGGAACATTCGATATCTCTATTCTTGAACTTGGAGATGGTGTATTTGAGGTAAAATCAACAAATGGAGATGTTCATCTTGGTGGTGATGATTTTGACAGTGTATTAATTGACTGGTTAGCAGATGAGTTTAATAAAGAAGAAGGTATAGATCTTAGGAAAGATCCTATGGCTCTTCAAAGACTAAAAGAAGGTGCCGAAAAGGCAAAAATTGAATTGTCAAGTTCATCTTCTACAGAAATTAATTTGCCATATATAATGCCTGTTGATGGTGTCCCAAAACATTTAGTTAAAACCTTATCAAGATCAAAGTTCGAACAGCTAACTCAAAAATTAGTTGAGAGAACATTAGATCCATGTACAAAAGCATTAAAAGATGCTAAGATGAGTGTATCAGATATTGATGAGATTATCTTGGTTGGTGGATCTACTAGAATTCCAAGAATTCAAGAAGAAGTTGAAAAGTTTTTTAAGAAAAAACCTTCAAAAGGAGTAAATCCTGATGAAGTTGTTGCTGTAGGGGCAGCCATTCAAGGTGGCGTATTAACTGGAGAGGTAAAAGATGTACTACTCTTAGATGTTACTCCTCTTTCTTTAGGTATAGAAACTTTAAATGGTGTGTTCACTAAATTAATTGAATCAAATACAACAATACCAACAAAAAAATCTGAAACTTTTTCGACAGCAGCAGATAATCAACCTGCAGTTGAAATTCATGTATTACAGGGAGAGAGGCCAATGGCAAAAGATAACAAAACAATTGGGAGATTCCATTTAGATGGAATTCCACCTGCACCTAGAGGTGTACCTCAAGTAGAGGTAACATTTGATATCGATGCTAATGGTATTTTAAATGTTTCTGCAAAAGATAAAGGGACAAATAAAGAGCAAAATATTAGAATTGAAGCTTCTTCTGGCCTTACTGAGGAAGAAATTAATAAAATGAAAGATGAGGCTAAGGCTAATGAGGAAACCGATAAAAAAGAAAGAGATAAGGTTGATAAGCTGAATACTGCTGATGGTTTAATTTTTCAGACTGAAAAGCAACTTAAAGAGTTTGGGGAAAAATTATCTGAACCTAATAAAAAATTAATTGAAGATTCATTAGAAAAGCTAAAGGTTATTCATAAAGAACAAAAAATTGATGAAATTGATTCGGCAGTAGAAGCTTTAAATAAAGCTTGGGAAGCAGGAAGTCAAGAAATTTATAAAGCTACCCAAGAACAACAAGGAGCTGAATCTGCAAACCCAAATCCGGATAAAAGTAAAAAAGGTAAAACAGATAAAAAAGGAGATGATATCTCTGATGTTGACTTCGAGGAAGTTAAAGACGATAAAAAATAACTTTTCATTTAATAAATGGATTAAATTTTAAAGGTTATACAATTATTGTATAACCTTTTTTTATAATTAATAATTACAATTACCAGGAGTTCTTGGAAAAGGAATCACATCTCTAATATTTTTCATTCCTGTAATAAATTGAACTAGCCTCTCTAGTCCTAATCCAAAGCCAGAATGCACAACGGATCCAAATTTCCTTGTATCAAGATACCAGTCAAGATCTTTTTTAGATATGTTCATTTCTTCCATTCTTTTTGATAAATTATCGAGCCTTTCTTCTCTTTGAGAACCACCAATAATTTCACCTACATTTGGAAAAAGAACATCCATAGCAGCTACAGTTTTATCATCATCATTAGCTCTCATATAAAATGCCTTAATTTTTTTTGGATAATCTTTAACAATAACTGGATTCTTAAAATATTTTTCAACTAAAAACCTTTCATGTTCTGATTGAAAATCAATTCCCCACTCTTCAACCTTATACTCAAACTTATTTTTTTTATTTGGTTTTGAATTTCTAAGAATATCAAACGCATCAGTGTAGGTTATTCTATCAAATTTCTTCTCTAAAACATTAGATAATCGCTCAATCAATGGAAACTCGTTTCTTTTTATTTGAGGTAATGATTTTTCCTCATTTATTTCTAAATTTTCAAGAAAAGTAAGATCATCATTACAATTGTCTAATACATATTTAATAACATACTTTAACATATCTTCAGCTAAATCCATATTATCATTTATATCATAAAAAGCCATTTCTGGTTCAATCATCCAAAATTCAGCAAGATGTTTAGAGGTATTAGAATTTTCTGCTCTAAAAGTCGGACCAAAAGTATAAACTTCAGATAATGCTAACGCTCCTAACTCAGCATTAAGTTGTCCTGATACAGTTAAGTTAACAGCTTTAGAAAAAAAGTCATTTTTAAAGTCTAATTTTTTTTCATTAAGGTTCAATGATGTTACTTTAAACATTTCTCCAGCCCCTTCTGCATCAGATGATGTTATAATAGGAGTATGAATATTGAAAAAACCTCTATCATTAAAAAATTTATGAATTGAAAATATAATTGTATGTCTAATTCTAAAAATAGCACTAAAAGTATTAGTTCTAGGTCTTAAATGAGCAACATCTCTTAAAAATTCAAATGAATGTCTTTTTGGCTGAATTGGATATTTTTCTGGGTCTGATGCTCCTAATATTTTTATTTCAGAAGCAAGAAGCTCAAAGGTTTGATTCTTCCCCTCACTTTTTTCAAGCTTTCCAGATATTGAAACTGATGCTCCAGAAGTAATATTATCTATAAAAGATATATCAAAAGAATGCATATCAATAACTACTTGTAAACTATTTATAGTTGATCCATCATTAACTGATAAAAAAGAAACATTTTTACTTTGTCGTTTAGTTCTAACCCAACCACATATAAGAATTTCTGAGCCGACATTGCTATCACATAGAGAAGTAATTTTTGATCTTTTTATATCCATAATAAATAAGTGGTAAAAAAAGTATAATTTAATCTTATTTCAAAGAATAGACTAATTATAATAAATTTGTAAGTGAAATTTATCTAAAAATGCAAAAGTTAGAACTAAGACAAAATCAATCTCAAAAGCTATCACCTCAACAAATTCAGTTTATTAAACTATTACAATTATCAAATTCTAATATTGAATCTGAAATAAAAAAGGAACTTGAAGATAATCCAGCTTTAGAAGAAAACGAAAATAAAGAAGATATTGTAATAGAAAATAATCAAGAATTTAATTATTCTCAAAAATTAAAAAAAGAATTAACTAACTATTCTAAAGAAAATAATATATCAGATGTTGAGTCTTTTAGAGAAAGTCTATTAAAACAAGTAAATTTTTTAAAGTTAGAAAAAGATGAAACTATAATTGCTAATCAAATTATTGGAACTTTAGAGAATGATGGTTACTTAAGAAGAGATCTCGAATTGATTATTGATGATATAGCTTTATCAGAAAATATTGAGTTTTCAAGAAATCAAATAGAAACTGTTTTATCTAAAATTCAAAGTTTAGAACCAGTAGGTATAGCAGCAAGAAATTTAGAAGAATGTCTTATCCTACAAATTGAGGACATAAAAGATTTATCATGTACCCAAGAATTAGCAAAAAAAATAATTATTAATTCTTTTGATGAATTTAAGAATAAAAAGTTTGATAGTATTTATAAAAAATACTCTGAATCCAAAGAAGAAGTTAATGAAGCATTTAATTTTATTAAGACCTTAAACCCAAAACCATCAGGTGGACTAGAAGATGCAAATGTAACTGAGTATTTGATACCTGATTTTATTATTAAAAAAAATGATGATGAATTTATAGTCGAATTAGCTTATGTGAGAAGTCCTATTAATATTAATAAGAGTTATATTACAATTTACGAGGATCTGAAAAGAAACAAAAATAAAGACAGAAGCTCGAAAGAATCCTTAGAGTTTATAAAAAATAAAATTGAGAAAGCTCAATGGTTTGTTGATGCATTAAATCAGAGAAATTTAACTCTACTTAAGACGATGAATACAATAGTAGATATACAAAATATATTTTTTGAAAGCGGTGATGAGAATGATTTAAAACCAATGATTTTAAAAGATATTGCAGAAATTATTAAAATGGATGTATCTACGGTTAGTAGAATAGTAAAGAGTAAAGTTGCTCAAACTGATTATGGTGTTTTCCCTTTAAGATATTTCTTTTCGGAGTCAACAATTAAGAAAGGTGATAAGCTTATTAGCAGTAAAGTAGTAAAAAATTATCTTAAAGAAGTTATAAATAAAGAAGATAAATCATCTCCATTATCTGATGAAATACTTGAAAAGATTTTAAACAAGAAAGGATATAAAGTAGCTAGAAGAACAGTTTCAAAATACAGGGAGCAACTAGGAATACCTGTTGCAAGGCTTAGAAAAGAATATTAAAAAATCGAGAAGGATATTCCTATTTTATTAACACTAGGATTAACAGATTCGTGTAAAGGTATAGATTCGTCTTTAAATAAATTTGACAGATATTTTTTATAGTAAATATTAAAATTACCTACTCCTAATTGTAATGATATTCCATATTTTAAATCATTCAAACCAAAATCTTTTTTCAGTTTAGTTGAATAAATAGTATTATTTATTGTCTGTTTAACTTTAGTTGAAGAGTTTAATAATAGCCCAACTTCAGCTCCAACTCCGATGAAAAATCTTCTTTTATCAAATTGACCTGATCCGAAATAATATTTAAGATCAATTGGAATTACTAAATATGTTGCCTTAAGAGAGTTTTTGTCAGGAGCAAATGATAATGTATCAACAATTATGACGTTGTTACCATCAGGATCGACAGACTCCGATAAAATCACATCATTAGAAAATGAAAGATTATCATTAGATATTCCAATTCCTGGATTAAAAGAGAAATTATCACCTAAAAAAAAGGGCTTTGAATAATAAAGGTCCAATGATCTAGATGGGAAAATATCAGTCTTAAGAGAATGATCTTTATTTTCAACAAATGAAAAACCGAAATTAAGTTTTAAATAACCCGGAAGATTGAAGTTTGTTTTTAAATTAACTTCATCCTGATTGGTATCTTGAGAGAAAATATTAAAGCTTATTAAAGTAAGTAGAATTAAAGTAAAAACTCGCATATTTATATAATTCACGGCAAATATATGTATATATATCTTATAATGTAAATTATTAGAAATACTACTTGTTATTAATTGTTAAATTTGCGGAACAAGGACTCGTAGCTTAACTGGATAGAGCACCTGGTTACGGCCCAGGAGGTTGGGGGTTCGACTCCCTCCGAGTCCTCAAAACCTTAATTACATTTTATTGAGTAAGGAGTATTACCTAAAGCCCACCTTTCATATTGTCCTGCTTCATATTTTGCTAATTGTTCCTCACTTAATTGAATGCAATTAATATTAGTATTAAATACCCTTAATTCATTCATCTTATTCATAAATGAAACATCTAATATTCCATCAATTGGATTACCAGATAAAGCTAATTCTTCTAAAAGAGTATTGTTAC
>MDTG01339608.1_pt1 | contig 10328 bp, 8 predicted proteins | sample 811421 | NCBI WGS metagenome assembly MDTG01 (sample SAMN05326645, study PRJNA326480) | marine metagenome | isolation source: seawater | place: Pacific Ocean: South East | collected 2011
CAAAATATACTTTTGGTAAAATAGATTATCTAGGCAATAGCATTTATACAGATCAACAACTAAACCAAATTTTAAAAATTAAAGAAGGTGATACATACAACGGAGTTGAACTTGAAAAAAGAATCGCTGACAGAGCTGATCCTGATGCAGACGATTTGAGTAATTTATATCAAAATAACGGTTATTTATTTTCATCTATTACCCCTGTTGAAGTAAATGCTGATGGAAATATTATTGATTTAGAAATCAGAATCAACGAAGGCAAACCTGCTTATTTTAATAAAATTTCGGTTATTGGTAATAATAAAACAAATGATCATGTAATATACAGAGAAATTAGAACTCGCCCAGGTCAACTATATAGTAAAGCAAATGTATTTAGATCACTTCGTGAATTAGGCCAATTAGGGTTTTTTGATCCACAATTAATATCACCAGACTTTAAAAATATAAATCCAAATGATGGTACAGTTGATTTAGAATATACTCTCGTTGAAACAGGATCAAGTCAAATTGAATTACAAGGAGGTTACGGTGGTGGTGGATTTATCGGAACAATTGGTCTGTCATTCAATAATTTTTCCATTAAAGATATTTTTAAAAAAGAAGCTTACACTCCTATACCAATGGGTGATGGTCAAAGATTAGCCTTAAGACTTCAAGCAAGTAGGTTCTACACAGTAAATAGTTTTAATTTTACTGAACCATGGCTTGGTGGAAAAAGACCTGTTCAATTTTCCGTTCAATTATCACAGACTAAACAATTTATGTTTAATCCTTACAACTATACAGCTGATAAATCAAGATACTTTAATATTTCTGGACTATCTGTGGGTCTAGCCAAAAGGCTTACTGTTCCAGACGACTACTTTACCTTATCTCAATTCATAGGATATCAATTTTATGACTTAAATGATTACAATACTGGCCTTTTCACTTTTGGAAATGGATCATCAAATAACCTTTCATACACCGTAGCACTTAGTAGGAACAACACATATACTGACCCAATATACCCAACTGGAGGTTCAAATTTTACAATTTCTGCAAAAATGACCTTCCCCTATTCTGCATTTAATGATGTAGATTACAAGGCGTTAAAACAAGAAAGAGACGACTTGTTTGATCAATTAGGAACCGATCCGTCTAACACTAATGCTGGGGACAGAATTGCTGAAATTGATCAAGAAAGATACAAGTGGTTAGAATTTTACAAAATTAAATTTAAAGGTGAATGGTTTACTGCATTAACCAAAAAGCTTGTTTTAAGACCTGCATTTGAGTTTGGATTTTTAGGAGCCTACAACAACGATAGAGGAGTTATTCCTTTTGAAAGATTTTTTCTAGGTGGAGACGGAATGGGTATGTATAACCTTGACGGCAGAGAGAATATCCCATTAAGAGGTTATCCAAATCAATCGTTGTCAGCACAAGACGGAGGCTCTATTTATAATAAATATTCGTTAGAACTAAGGTATCCTATAAGTTTGGGTGAACAAGCTAAAATATTTGCTCTTACCTTTATTGAGGGGGGCTCTTCTTACAATAGCTTCAGAGACTTTGATCCATTCTTATTGAAAAGATCAGCTGGGATTGGCGTACGATTATTTATGCCTCAATTTGGACTTCTTGGAATTGATTTTGGACATGGTTTTGATCCAGTTCCTGGTCAATCTGTAAAACATGGATGGGAAACACATTTTATATTTGGGCAAAATTTTTAATAAAATATTTAAACTATTATTACGTTCTAAATTACTATGAAAAGAATCTCTTTTTTTATTTTACTTATAATAACCAATATCACATATTCCCAAAAGGGTGTCAAAATAGGATATATTGATACCGAATATATTCTTCAAAACCTTCCAGAATTTAATCAGGTTTCATCAAGACTGGAAGAAAAAGCTCAAGACTGGAAAGAAGAAATTGATAAAAGGTCTAGAGAAATAGATCAAAAAAAAGAATCTCTAAATTCCGAAAGAATTCTATTGACAAAAGAAATGATAGATGAAATTGAAGAAGAAATTACAATTGATTTGGAAGAATTAAGTGAATATCAGCAAAAAAGATTTGGTCCAAGAGGTGATTTAATTATTCAAAAGAAACAGCTTATTCAGCCTATACAAGATCAAATTTTTAATGCGATAAAGGAAATCGCAAAAAATAAAAAATATGATTTTATCTTTGATAAATCAGCTGATATTGTTATGCTCTACTCTGACAAAAGATACGATATTAGTGATCAAATTTTGAGGACAATTTCTAGAGCTAATAACAGAAAAAAACTTGATTCCAAAAAAGATAAAAGAGAAGCTGAAAACGAGAACCTGATTGACGAGTCAATTGCAGAAATTGTAAATAATAATGAATCTAAGGATAATAAAGATCAGAAAAGTAAACTTGTTGATGATCCTAATAAAAAATTGACTGTCAAAGAACTTTTAGAGTTAAGAAAACAAAAAAATAGTAATAAAACAAAAGTAAAAGATTAGTACCTTTACATTAAACAAATAAAAAATATAAAATATTAATTATGAGAAAGATTAGAATATCGTTAATAGTATTGTTTTTTGCATTTAGCTTTTCGGCATTTGCTCAATCTAATATTGCACATATAAACACTACAGAGCTAGTTGCTGCAATGCCAGAAATGAATGATGCTAAGGCTGAATTAGAAAAGTTAGCAAAAACTTACGAAACTGATATCCAAACAATGGCTGCTGAATTACAAAGTAAAGTACAACAATATGATACTGAAGCTCCAGCGCAAACTGATGAGGAAAATGCGAAAAGGTTACAAGAAGTACAAGGAATGGAGCAAAGTATTAGACAATATCAGGGGCAAGCCCAACAAGAATTACAGAAGAAAGAGTTTGATTTACTAAAACCAATTACAGAAAAAGCTCAAGCTGCTATTAATAAAGTAGCTGCCTCATTGGGCTTTGAATATGTTTTAGATTCAACTCAAGGACAAGGTGTAATTGTTGCAAGTGGAAAAGACCTAATGGAAGAAGTAAAAAAAGAATTAGGATTTTAAAAACTAAAATCTAAAACAAATTAAAAGCTGTCCCACAAGACGGCTTTTTTTGTATTAATCATTATGAACAAGCCAATAGGAATTTTTGATTCTGGAATAGGAGGACTTTCAATTTTAAACGGTTTAAGTCAAACTTTTCCAAAAGAAAATTTTATATATTTAGCAGACAATAAAAACTGTCCTTATGGAAAAAAATCTAGTCAAGAAATTACAGCTCTAAGTGTTAAAAATTGCAATACACTTATACAATTAGATTGTAAAATGATAATTGTTGCATGTAATACAGCCACTACAAACTCAATACAGCATCTTAGGAGATTAATAAGTATTCCAATTATTGGAATTGAACCAGGTATCAAACCTGCAATTAATTATACCAAAACAAATAATATTGGAATCTTAGCAACTGAAAAAACATTAGAAAGTAAATTATTTTTAAAAACTTCCTTGTCAAATAAAACTGATAAAATTAAAATTCATGAACAGATAGGTCACGACTTAGTTAATAAAATTGAAAATGGAGCAGATATCGGTTTAATAAAAAAAGATTTGATAAAATATATAAATCCAATGCTAGAAAAGAATATTGATTGTTTAGTCCTTGGATGTACTCACTATCATTTTATCAACTCAATAATAAAAAAAATCATTCCTAAAAAAATTAAATTAATAGATACAATCACGCCGATCATACAGCATATAAAAAATACTTTATTAAAAAGTAAAACACTAAACACGCAAAAAAAATTAGGAACTAGAAAAGTATTTTACAACGGAGATAAAATAATTGAAAAATATTTAAAAGAAGAATATGATTTAGGATATATAAACTTCTAGTTAATTATTTAATCCATGGGCATTCACAATCATATCTCTTTTTTCTACATCCAAAGTTAAATCCTAGAGTAATTTGATGATATCCTCCATTGTCAAAAACAACTGAGTTTGATTGGTATGAATACGTATATGCAAATACAAACTCATTAAACTGTAGGCCTATAAGTGGGGTTATGTATTGAAGTTTTTGAGTTTTAATTTGATCCTGTGAATTTAAATACTCTGCACCATCAAAACTATTTCTCAATGAAAGACCAGCCCATAACCTTCCGAAATTAGTCTCTCTGTAAACTTTAATGTTTGCATCGATGAAAGTTTCTTTTGTAGCATCCTTGTGAACAAACAAAAGTGATGGCTCATAATTCCAATCACTAGAATTTCCTGAAAATAAATAACCAGTTGACAAAAGATACGTTCTTAAGTTATTATAACTTAAGCCTTGTTCATTAAAATTTATACCGTCATTATTTAAAAGATTTTTGATAGCTCCATGGGCATAAAAATCAAGATACTGGTATGAAAAGCCAAAGTCTATATTAAAATCTGTAGCACTTTGTTCAAATCCAGATATAAGTGGGTCAAACCCTCCTGACAAAAATGATGATTCGTCTAATTTATATTGAATTAATCCAGCACTTAAACCAAATGAAAGCATATCTAAATCCAACTCACTTCTAGAAAACATTATGTGATGTGCATAAGTCAAATATGCTCCCGATTGAGAATGATATCCGTTTTGATCTTTAAAAGCAATTGTTCCAAGAGCCGATCTTGAATCACCTAATCTTCCGTTAAAACTTACAGTTTGTAAATTAGGAGACTCATCTTGATCCATCCATTGTTTTCTTCCAGTAAATCTAATCTTGGTACAATTTGCAGCACCAGCCATTGACGGAAATAAAAGATAATAGTTATCCGTTAAATAATCAGAATATATGGGCAATCCTTCTTGACTAAAGGATTTTGTATTAAATAATATTAATGCAAGAAATGATAAAATAAAGTGATTAATCCTCATTTGATTTTTTTATTTACAATAAAACAATAAAACAATTGATTTGATGTAAAGCCGATCAAATATATAAATTTTAATAGACATATCTAATGAATTGTTTCCGTAAACATTGATATTTACTATTTTTGCATTAATTATAAAAGAAAATGAAATATAAAGTAAGTTTAGAAAAAACACAGAACAAATTCATAAATAAATTTGAGATTAATAATTTTATAACAAATCATGAAAGTTATGAGTTTAACAATATTGACGAAGCTAAAAATTCAAAATTAGCACAAGAACTTTTCTATTTGCCTTTTGTAAAGAAGGTTTATATAACGGCATCTTTTATTTCGATTGAAAGATTTAATATTGTAGAATGGGCTGATGTGGAAGAAGAGGTTAAAAATCTTATAGAAGTTTTCTTAAATAGTGGTAAAGAAGTTATTTCAGAAACAAAAAAAGAGAAAGGTAATCCTATTTCTATTTATACTGAAAGCACTCCGAATCCTAGTGTGTTGAAATTTGTTTCTAATAAACTAATTGTAGAAAATGATTTGGAATTTAATAATATTGATGAAGCACATGATATGGATTTTGCAAAAAAATTGTTTGAGTATTCATATGTAAAGAGCATCTTTATTAGTAAAAATTTTATCTCAATAACAAAGTATGATTTAAAAAATTGGGATGAGATAACAATCGAAATGAGAAGTTTTATAAAAGATTATTTAGAAAATAATAAAATCACCTATTCATCTTTTAAAAAAGAAAATCCATCTCATAAATCCGATGAAATATCTCAAAAAATAGTTTCCATTCTAGATGAATATATTAAACCTGCTGTTTCATCTGACGGAGGAAATATTTTATTTGACTCCTATGATTCAGAAAAAAAATTAGTTAAGGTTATATTACAAGGAGCATGTAGTGGTTGCCCATCTTCAACAATTACATTAAAAAATGGGATTGAAAATATGTTAAAAGAAATGCTTGGTGATAAAGTAGACACAGTACAAGCAATAAATGGATAAAAAGTAATGCATATTATGCTTTTCAAATGGTCAAGTGTTAATTTTTTTACCCCCAAATTCTTTTAAATACTTAGGCTGAAAACTGGAGATATCTACAAAATCTTTTTTCTTAAATTTTGAATATGCAATTATTCCCATTTCATTAGCGGAGGGGAGCATAAATTTTGTAAATTCTGCGTTTTTATGATTTATTAAATTCTTAATTTTTTCGTTAGAATTTCCGACAAAATTAACAATATCTTTATTTAAATATTTTTCAAATGAATCTTTAGATAATTCAAGTGAATCGGTACCTTTTATTTTTTTTGGAAGTTTACATTTATTTGATTTTAAAATAGAGTAGTAAATTTCATTTCTTCTTGCATCAAGAGCAGATATAATATATCCCTCAGAGCATTCTATTTTTCTAGACAAAATAAATAAAGTGTCAATACTTATAAGTGGAATTCCTAATCCAAAACATAATCCTTTAGCTGCAGAAACGCCAATTCTTAGACCGGTGTATGATCCGGGGCCTTCAGATATAGAAATAGCAGATAAATCCTTGGGCACAATTTTAGATCTTTTTAAAATTTGATCTATAAAAACATGCAATGATTTTGAATGAGAAAATTGTTCAAAATTTTCTTCTATTAAACATATTGTTTCATTATCTTCTGAAAGAGATACTGAACAATTTGTTGTTGATGTTTCAATGTTTAATATAATCGGCACAATATCATCTTTTTCCTAGATAGTAATCTAAAACTTTTGTCTTAAAAATAAAATCATATTTAGCATTAATTTGTGATGATCTTGCATTTAAAAGCCTGATTCTAGATTGCTCTAAATCAAAAGAATTTAATGCGCCAAGATTAAATCTTTGTTTCGAATTCTCAAATGCCAATATTTGGGATCCTAAGGATAGTTCAGCAGCTTCAAATGCTCTCAATGCGGCCTTAGCATCAGTAAAAGCTCTTTGAATAGTAGATTCAAGATTCAATTTAACCTGGTCAAAAGCCAAATTAGTTGTTTCTTCTTGAATTTTAGATTTTTTTACTTGAGCTTTGGTTTGATTTCTGTTAAATATTGGAATTGAAATATTCATATTAACAGAATGACCTTTATTGTCATTTAACTGATCAATAAATTGATCATCACTGGTTAAATTTGAAAAATTCGCTGAGGCATTGAAACCATATCCCATAGATATGTTTGGCAAATAAGCACTTTTAGAAATTTTCGTACTTAGTTTTGAGAGCTCAATATCCCTTTCAGCCACCTTGATTTCATTTCTATTTTCCATTGCATAATTTATAATTGCTGCTACGTCATCATACATCAGATTTGCCGAAGGCACATCTATTTGAACAACCTCGACATCAAAATTCTCAAACGGTATTTGGAGAAGTTGAGATAAACTTAACAGTGATAAAACATGGCTATTTTCTGCTATTGTTAAATTTTGAATATCTCTGCTATATGTTGCCTGAGTTTCGATTAATGTAGACATTGGTTCTGAACCAGCTTCAACTAATGTTTGCACCTGAGAAACCTGAAATTTAGAAAACTCTACCTGTGAATTTGCAAGATCTAAATTTTCTTTATTAAATAAAACATTTAGGTATGCATTAGCTACGTTTAATGAAATATCATCTTTTAATTTTTCAAGCTCATATTGATTCCTTTCTAAACTAAGCTTACTTTGGTTCAATAAATTTATGTTTCTAAATCCATTAAAAACACTTTGAGAAAACCCAACTCCAAGAGAGGTAGAATAAAATTCCCTATCTCTAAATTCACCAGGAAATACCTCAATATTTCCTAGGCTAGCACCTCCACTAATATTAGAGTTAACAGCAGGTAAAAAATTTCCCTTAGCGCTTACAATATCTTGCTCTGAAGAAAGTAAGCTATTTTTAGCTTGTAATATTGTTATATTATTTTCTAATGCATGATTGACACATTCTTCTAAAGTCCAAAGATTATTTTGCCCTAACGAATAGCTCATCATAAATAGAAGTACAGTAAAAATTTTTATTTTTTTCATAAACTTTAAATAATTTTAATCCTCAAATTCTTCAGCATTCCTGTCTTGACGTCTTCTTACTTCATCCTCATCTTCATCCTCAATGGAATTCCAAATCTTTATTTTATCGCCTTCTTTAACTCCTTTTAATATTTCAACATTTATTCCATCTGAAAGACCAACTTCTACATTAACTGTTTTAAATGATCCGTTCTCCTGTTCTATCTCAACGAAAGGTTTATCTGTGATTCTATTAAATTGAAGTAATGATTCATTAACACATAATATGTTTTCTTTCTTTCCGATAGACATAATAGCATTAGCACTATATCCAGCTCTAACATTTACATTCTCAGGAATATTTACATCAGCTTTAATTTTAAACTGAACAGCGCCTCCAAGTTCAATTCCTTTTGGTGCTACAAAAGTTAGTTTAGAATCAAACTCTTCTTTTTCTAACGCCCCTAAAATTACCTTTATTTTTGTGCCTTCTGCAAGTTTTGAAACTTCAGTCTCATCTACCTGCCCTTCAAAAATCATTTTTGTCATATCTGCAACTGTTGCTATAGTAGTTCCTGGACTAAATGTATTACTCTCAGTTATAGGACTACCTTCTCTAACTGGAATTTCTAGGATAGTTCCAGAGATTTGAGATAAAACATTTGTATTTGCGGTGCTACCCCCTGTTAAAGTTCCTTGTTTAATAATTTTAAAATCATTCTCAGCTTGCCTTAAGGATTCTTTTGACTGTTCCATCGACAATTGACTGTTTTCAAAATCTTGTTTAGATATGACATCCTTATCAAATAATTTTTCACTTCGTTCAAAAAGTTTACTAGAGTTTTCAAAAGATAATTTTGCAGAATTAATTCTACTTCTAGCACTAAGTAAAGCCTGTTCATTAGGGACAACTCTAATATTAGCAATTAAATCACCTCTCATAACAATATCACCCTCTTCAACAAAAATTTTATCAATAATCCCACTTACTTGTGGTTTCAATTCTATTTCATCTTCAGGATTAAGTTTTCCTGTTGCTACAACTTCCTTCTTAATCGAAGTGTAAAAAGGTTGATCTGTATCGTAATCAATTATTGAACTAGAATTAGCGTCGCTAAAATACTTTAATACACCTAATAATGAAATCACGACTAAGATGACTATTATATACTTTACTGAATTTTTCATATATATTTAATTTATTTATTCTTCTCTTAAAGCATCAATTGGTTTGATGCTTGTTGCTCTATTTGCGGGAATTAACCCAATTAAAGTCCCAAATACGACTAGTATTATTACCGAGATAAATACCACAAGTATCGGAACAGATGCGTTTATTAAGACCGAATCGGGTCCACTTCCAAAAGATGAATCCATCCACATTAAAATCCAACCACCACTGATAATTCCAAAAATTCCAGCAATAATAGTTAAGAAAATTGATTCTAAAACAATCTGTCTTTTTATTTCAAAAGGAGTTGCTCCAATTGCTCTTCTGATTCCAATTTCTTTAGTTCTCTCTTTAACAGTAATCAATAGTATATTTCCGATGGCAAATACACCAGCAATCAATGTTGCAATACCCACAAACCAAGTAAGAAATTGCATTCCCATTAAAAACCCTTCAAATCTTTCAAATAACTCTCCAAGATTAAAACTTCCAAAAGCACGGTTATCTTCAGGATGAACATAATTTAAATTTTTTAATACCAGCTTTACATCATTTTCTATTTGTCTAATATTATATCCATCTTCCCCAGTAACAGTAATCCACCCAATATTATCTCCTTGATTATAAACATTTTGAAAAGTTGTAAAAGGTATATGCAACTCTCCTCCAAAATCAAAGTCACCTTGCTCAAAGACTCCTATAACTTTATAATTGATTTCGTTAATTTTAATAAACTCTCCGATAGCTTTTTCATCAATTTCAAAAAGTTGTTTATATACATCATCAGAAATCACGGCAACTTTCTTATTATCATCAATATCTAACTGATTAATAAATCTACCACTTATTAGATTCTTTTTTTGAATTTGATCTAATAAAGGAAAATCTCCTGAAAGACCAAAATTATCATACTGAACACCTCTTACAACCTGAACATCACGAGCATTTCTTGGTAAAAGAAACTTAATTCCATTAACCTGATTCTTAATTTTTTCTAAATGTGAGAATTTAAGTCTAGGTCTGCGACCCTCTTGATAGCCCTTAAAAGCTTTACTTGTAGACTGGCCCCAAATAAAAACACTATTAGTTGCATAATCCCCAAACTGAACACTAAACTTGTTTTCAATTCCTTTTGCTGAGCCTAGAAGACCTATTAATAATAAAATCCCCCACCATACTCCAATCATTGTAATAACAGTTCTTAGCTTATTTTTTGTTAAGCTTTCCCTTAATTCTTGCCA
>MDTG01072546.1_pt1 | contig 10327 bp, 10 predicted proteins | sample 811421 | NCBI WGS metagenome assembly MDTG01 (sample SAMN05326645, study PRJNA326480) | marine metagenome | isolation source: seawater | place: Pacific Ocean: South East | collected 2011
AAAATAAAATATAAAAAATAAAATATAAAATATAAAAAATAAAATATAAAAAATAAAATATAAAATATAAAAAATAAAATAAAAAATATTAAAAGTTTTAATATTTTTTATTACATAGCGACTTTTAAAAAACTTAATATACAAATATAAAAAAAAAACCATTGCTCTCATACTAAATTTTTTTATTTATTTACTAAATTGATTTAGAGATACAGCATATTATTATATCATTAAAGATGAGTGAAATGAATAACAACCAACAAGATAAAATTATCAGTGCCGATGTTTTCGATCCGACAAAAGATTATAAATATATTAAACCTAAGGTTAATAAATCTGGTGGTAAAAGTGTAGGAATTCTTAATAGCGAAAGTAATAAGGCTTTATATCTTAGCACACCTCTTATGCTCACTTGGGGTGTTAGTGAATTTGTTGATGATCAAAGTGGGAAAAAATCATATAACATGTCGCTTCAGTTTCCTAAAGAAGAGTATGCTAATGAGGAAACTACGGCATTCCTTAATGCTATGACTAAATTTCAAGAAAAAATTAAGGAGGATGCTATTACTAATTCTAAGGAGTGGTTGAATAAAAATAAAATGACTGCAGATGTAGTGGATGCCCTATTTCATCCAATGCTATATTATCCTAAGGACCCAGATACCGGTGAACCAAACACTGATAAAGCACCCACACTTAAAATTAAAATTGATTATTGGGATGATGAATTTAATTGTGAAATTTATGATGTCGAACATAATATTTTGTTTCCAACCAAGGATAGTGATCAAGGACCAATGGAACTAATGAGTAAAGCAACTAATGTTCTTACAGTAATTCGTTGTGGAGGACTATGGTTTGCTAATGGAAAGTTTGGATGTACTTGGCGCCTAGTTCAATCTATTGTTCAGCCACGTGCAAGCATGAAGGGCCGATGTTTGATCAAGGTTAAAAAAGATGTTGCTGAGAAACTAAAGCAACACGCGACAGATAATGACGAGAGTGATAATGATGTAGATAAAACTGTAACTAACGATACAGATGACGAAGAAACCGATGAATCAAAGCCATCTAAAGAGGAACCGGAACAAGAGGAACAAGAGGAACAAGAGGAACAAGAGGAAGTAAAACCCAAGAAAAAGATTAAACGTGTAGTAAGACGCAAGAAAGATTAATGATAAAAGTAAAATTATAAATAAGTAAGTAAATAAAAAAATTTAGATTATTTTTAACTCTTTTAATTTTTTATTAAAGAGTTAAAAAAATAAATTAGAAAAATAAATTAAAAGTGAATAAAAAAATTTTTATTCATTTTTTATTTTGGTAATTTTTGACAGGTATAAACTTGTAATAATATACGCTTATTTACATTATTAGATAAATAATGTAATATTATTTTTTTTATCGGTTTTAGATAAATAAGAACCACCTTAAACTGCTAAGCCGTTATATAAATTATTCACTAATAGTAATATTTATAATAATATTACTTTTGATACTATCATTATAAATATTATTAGTATCAATAATTGGTATACCTTTTTTATAAATAATATAAGATTGATTACGTTGAAATTTTAATTTAGAAATATTAATTTTAAAAACTTTTCTACCTATATTTATATCAAATTCGGTATTATCTAATAATTTTTTTGTAGAAGTTTTAATGTTAACATTCAATGTATTTTTTTCATCAATATAAATGTGTTTTTCTAAATTAGGTTCACACCTAACAATAAGTGATTTACCTGATAAATCATAAATTAATTCTTGATGCCATAAAGGTATACAGTATATATCATTTTCATATTCTAATTTATACAAATCAGATTGTAATAAATTATCAATAGAAGGATTTAAAATAATTAATTCATCAAATTCAAATTTTTTTTTTATTATTTCTTTAATACTATTAATAGCGTCTTGATCTAAGCCAATAATTTCCGAATATTTCATTATAAATTCAAGTATTTTAATAGAATTATTTTTATTAATTTTTTCAATTGTTTTTAATGAATATAATTTACATTTATTTATTAATTCTTCCAAAATTTTTTTTTTATTAGTATCATTTATATTTATAAATTTATAAATAAAATCATCTATAATTGATTGATAACTTTCAGAAAATTTTTCTTTTGAATTTAAATCTTCTGATAAAATATTAAATGCAAGATTTATTTTTTTAAAATTTTCATTACTCTCAATGCTATTATTATTCTTATCTGGATGTTCTTTGAGAGCTAAATTATAATAATGTTTTTTAAGTTTTTTTAAATCATAAGGGGGGGTCAAATTTAATATTGTTTGTGCTGATTTTATATCCATGAATATTATTTATTAAATAAATAATATAATTCTCTAAATGATAAATTGGTCTGTAGTTATTATTATAATATTTAAAAAAACTATATGTATATAATAATATATCAGTTACAATGTTGTCATCTATATATTTATTTAAAATTAAATAATTTAATATATACCAACAAGCATTAGAAATATTTAAATTAAAAATAAATAAATCATAAATATTTTCACGCAAATTAAAGTAATTTAAATCCTCAACATGTATAATATCATGAATTATTTTCATACATAATTTTTTATAAAAATTTATAAACTCATTATTAAAAGTAATGATATTTTTAATATTTGATATATTATTAACATGTAAATTTTTGTTTAGAGTTAAATTTAATACTTTATTATATTTATTTTTTGATGGTCTTACATAATTAAAAATATTACATACATTAATTATATTATTAGGTATAAAACTAATAGATTCTGTTATTAAAAAAAATATTATTTTAACATTAGTATTCATAAAAGTTTGCATATAACTGTAAAATATATCAAGTAATTCCGCATTAATTTCATGAAAATTTTTACATAATATAATTCCAATTTTATCTTTTTTAGTAACAATTATGTCTATTATATTATTGAAAATAACATCCCATAAATTTTTATTATTACAACCTAAAAGTGATAAATCTATCTCAAAATGAATATCACTTATTTTAAAGTAATAGTTTTTTTTATTAAATATTATATTCATTTTCTTTTCATATTTAAGATCATGTGAACTATATTTATGAATAATGTTTAATGCTTGTGTATATTTACCTATTCCTTTAGAACCATAAAAAATAATATTATTTAAAGAATGAATATCAATAGGTAAATCATTATATATTTTATTATAATATGGATGTAATGTATTATTATTATTTATAATATAATCTTCAAAATGATTATTATAAATTTTCATGCTATTATGTTTATGTTAAAAAATAATCTTTATTTTAAAATTAAATAATTAAATAAAGTAAGTGAAATACAATAGTTAATAAAAAAACAACACTTGTTAATTAATAAATTAAAATTAAAAATAATACACCACTTAATAAGTTATGGATTAAATAATGTTTTACAAATCAACCACATATACTATTAACAAATTTAATAATACTTAAAAATTATAATTCACTATATAAATAATGAACATTTACTTTGAAATTGATGATATTAATATTGATAATATATATTTTTTTAAACCTGCCAATAATAATATTATTGAAAACGCCTTCTTTCATAGGACAATTTATTCTAATAAATTACTAACACTTAATGCTATATTTATTAAAATAAATATAAAAATTGATAATATAGAAAATTTTTATACTAAATATAAATTTAATTTTACTATAAATGATAATATTGATACAATAAATAAAATAATAAATATCGAAAATAAAATTTTAGATAAATTTTTAATTAATAATGAACATTTAAAAAAAAAAGAAAAAACACATGAATTATATAACGTTTTAAATAAATCAAACTTTAAAATGTATACAAATAAAATTAATAAACACTTAAAAAACGAATTTATTCTTAAAATATCTGGATTTTGGGAAACATCAAAAAAATATGGATTAACATATAAATTCATTGATATTGTTAATAAAAATTAACCATCTGTTAAAAATTTTTCTAATATAATATACATTATACCAACTAAACCAAAATTAATAGGTGCAAAAATATATGTCATCATTTTAAATCTTTTTTTTTCCGCATCATTATTAACTCCACTGACGACATTAACTTTATTGTATTTTAAATCTAAAGCAGACGAAAAATACCGATATAAAAAATATAATTGAAGTAAAAACATAAATGACGAAACATTAGTTATACTATTATATTGGTATCCTAAATTATCATTATTAATTTTATCAATAAATTTAATATTTAAATAAATTATAATACTTATTAAAAAAATAACCAAAAAATATGGTATAGATTGTTGAAAAATATTTTTTATAATATCGGCCGTTGAATTATTAACATTAATATTAATTTTAAAAAATAATAGTGATGCTATCGCACATACAACTAAACCATAACCAATTATGGTTGATTCGGCTTTAAAAGAATTTTTTTCTACATTAACAATTGAACTTAAAAATATTTTAATTAATATTCCAATTATAGCAATAGTGGTTAGAATAGATTTCATTAAATAATCATCTTTCTTGTTCATTATATATATAATATTATTTTTTATGATTAATTAAATTATATTAATTAATATTTATTATTGTATATTTATAATATGAATAAATCAAATATAATGCTAAATTTACAACCTTATAATTCTGACGAAAATAATTTACGTTTAGAAAGAAAATTAATTACTATACATTCGGAAGATCGTGATATAAAACTTTATCCGTTCTCAAATAACTTTGAGATTAAATTACCAGATACATACACAAATGTTCATTCAATGAGATTAATTGATATATCATTACCAATAAATTATTATACATTTACTAATGATTATCAAAACACACAATTTACTTTTAGTATTATTCCCGGTGATGATAGTGAAAATAATATATATTTTAATATTTTAAATGATTTATATTTATCTGATTTTAAATTTAATGTTACAATAACAAGTGGATTTTATGAACCAGAACAATTACAAAATGAAATATTAAATAAGATGAATGTAAGTGTTACAAATAAAATAAAAGATATTAATAAAGATTTTTTTAACAATATACATGATAATGAATATAATAAATTTAATATACATTACAATAAAATCACTCAAAAATTATGGTTCGGTAATACTCAGGATAATTTTATATTAAATTTTGATGATAAAATTATATATGATTTATCTAATTGTAATCAAAATAATGTATGGGAACAACATACAAAATGGGGTTTGCCTTCTTATTTAGGTTTTGAAAAAAACAAATACAACCCAAAAAAAGAAACCGAACCTATATTTTTTGATTATACAACAAATATTTCTTGGTTAAATAAAGATATTAGTGCTTCAAATTTATATTATTTGTCTGCACCTAATATAATAAATATTATTGGAGAGAAAACAATATATATGGAAATAGAAAATTTTAATTCATATGATGAACTAATACCATATTCTAAAAATACAAATAATTATTCTAATAAAAAAAATTACAGCACCGCATCAACAAAAAAAACAAAAAAAAGTTTTGAAACTCAATGTAATAATTCTCAAAATGATTTTAGTATAAGGAATAATTCAGCATTTGCAAAAATCCCTATTATTAATTTTCCACATGGAAATTCTTTTGAGTCTAAAAACGGCTTTTTAAACAATATATTATTATTTGATCCACCACAAGAAAAAATACAAAAATTAAAATTTAAATTTAGATATCATGATGGGAGACTTATAGATTTTAATAATAATTCTTTCAATTTTTCTATTGAATTTAATACTTTAAAAAAAGAACTACAAAGAATAACTAATATAAGAGTTCCACAACTTTATAATATTTAAATTAAATATCATAGGTATTTTTTAACCAATCTTTTATTATATTCAATTCACATAATTTATAATCATTATCAAATTTATCTAACTTTAAAAATTTAGGTTTTTTCATTCGTGTAGTCTTATAAAATATATAGTCCCCATATTTTCCTTTTCTTATTGATGTAGTTTCATTAATAGTTCGAATAATTGTTTTACTTTTATCTTTTTCCAATATTGGTATTATAATATCTAATGTAATATCATCTATATTATTTATATTTTCATAATCTTCAATTTTTATAGAATATTTATTAGAATTCCAATCTATATAATAGCCATATTGACCTTTTTTTAATATTGCTTTTTTATCTTTAAAAACACCAATTTCTTTATCTTTATATAACAAATCATTTAATTGATATTTTCCATTTCTAAGTTTTTCTAAATCAATATCTTCTCTCACTTTTTTAAAGGTTATTTCATTATTTATTTCACATTTAATAACAGGTCCATACTTAGCAATCATATAAGTGTGATTATCATCTATTGTTATAGTATTTCTATTGGTTAGCATATCACCAGATAAATGTTTAATTTGTTCCAAACACTCATTACATAGTTCATACCAAATTTTATCTCCTTTAGCTATAATATCAAGTGTATCTTCCATACTTTTTGTATAATCATATTGAAATAACTGATCAAATTGAGTAATAAGAAATTCAATAACCATAATACCTAAAGGTTGAATAACTAATTTATCTTTTTCATTACCAAATTCTCTTTCTGTTACATCTTCAGTGATTTCGCAATCTTCTAATTCAAAATCGATACACTTAATTTTTTTTCCTTTTACATTCATTTTCTTAACATAGTTTCGATCTTGTATTTTGTCTATTAATGATGAAAAAGTTGAAGGGCGACCAATTCCCTTTTTTTCTAATAGTTGTACCAATTTAGCTTCTGTATAATGTGTTTTAAGATCTTTCATTGTGACCTTACATATAATTTTCTTATAATTTACTATAATTCCATTTTTCATGTTTTGTAAATAAGCAAAATAAGGCGAAATTTCTTCATATCCTGAAACTTTTTTCCATCCTGCAAAAACAATTTGTTCACTTGTATAACGATATTGGTGATCTTCAGGAGAATTTATTTTAGCAGTAATTGATTTAAATGTTGCAGCAGCCATACAACTTTCTAATGTATTTCTCCTAATTAATTTATACACTCTTCTCTCATATTTATCCATTGTTTCATTATCTTCTATATTTTCAACATTTATATTTGTTGGTCTTATTGATTCATGTGCTTCTTGAGCATTATTATCTTTACCCTTTTTTTCTTTACCTTTTTTTTCTTTACCTTTTTTTTCGTTACCCTTTTTTTCTTTACCTTTTTTATTATCTTGTCGGTGTTCTTCTTTTTGTTTTTCATTACATAAATCATATAAATTTATATTAACATAGTCATCACCATATGTTTTTTTAATAAATTTTTCTGCATTATTTAAAAACTCCTTGCTATATGCTATGCTATCTGTTCTCATATATGTAATGTATCCACCTTCATATAATTTTTGGCAAGCTGCCATTGTATTTTTTGGTGAAATACGCAATTCATTACTTGCCATTTGTTGTAATCCACTTGTTGTAAATGGTTTAGGGGGATTTTTAGTTACTTTTTTCTCTTTTGAACACTCATAAATATGATCATAGTTTACAGTTTCTTCTAAAAATGTAGAAACATTATTTTCATTATCATAATTATAATTTAATACAAAAGGTATATTATTATTAGTAAAATAACCTGTAATATTATATACTTTACGACCAGGTGATTCATCTATTTCTTTTTTATTATCATATACTAATCTTAAGGCCGGTGTTTGACATCTACCTGCACTTAAACCAGTTTTTGTATTTTGAGAAATCTTTTTCCAAAGTATAGGTGAAATATAATATCCTACTAACATATCTAATATTTGACGTGCTTGTTGAGCATTTACTACTTCCATATTAATTGTTATCGGTTCTTTAACCGCTTTTAATAAAGCAGGTTTGGTAATTTCATGAAAAATAATCCTTTTGGTTGTATTAACAGGTAAATTAAAATGATTACAAATATGCCATGCTATTGCTTCACCCTCTCTATCATCGTCAGAAGCAAGCATAACATCATCCGCTCTATCTATCATTTTTCTCATTTTTTCTACCTGTTGTTCTTTGCTTTGCATCAATGTAAATGTTGGTTTAAAATTATTCTCAATATCTATTGATTTTAAACCATCTAATTGACAAAAATGGCCATAACTTGCTATGCATCTATAATTATTTCCCAAATAATTTTCTATTTTTTTACATTTTGCAGGTGATTCTACTATTACTAATGTAAATGACATAGTTATAACTATGTTATTTACTAAAAAATAAGTTCAATTTATTATTTAATATAACTATTTAATAATCATTAAAATATGGTTCCTTTTCGGTATAATATTTTGAATTATTAAAAAAAGGTTTTACCGTGACATTAAAACGATGATGTGCTGAATGGCAATTACAACAAAGCGCTAATAAATTATTACTGTCATTATCATTAGAAATACTGTTTATATGATGTATCTCATGAGGGATTAACTTACTAAAGTTTTTTTTACATAAACCACATTTATTATCTTGACGAGAAAGTATCTTATTTCTCAATATTGGCTGAATACAATATATTTTACTGAAAAAATAACAAGTTAAAATTATTACAATAAAATCTAAAGATTTCATAATAAGTATTATTATTTATTATTATTATTATTTTTATATAACACCGTTTATCAGAATTACTTTTATAGTATTGATGTTTTTTATTTATCTTTATTTTATAATTTCATATATCTTCGGATTTTTTTTTATTATATATCCATATATTCAATAATCCATCTACTAATACATTTTCATTAAATAATGATAAATCTTTACGACAATTTTTAATATAATCTGATATATACTTTCTTTTTTTTATTAAACTTAAATCGGGTACATAATCAGGATTCATGTCAACTATTACTACACGCTCTTTTGCCAATTCTATTGCAGCTTCAATTATTTTATTTCTATTATATTGTGGAATGTTGTTTAAATAAAACATAATCGTTACTATATCATAATCTTCATTAAAATATTTTGCATTCACAAATGAATGTCTAAAATTTTTATTTGGAAATAGTTTTTTTGCATTTTCAACATTTTGTATATTTATATCGATTCCAAGTGATCCATATGAAGATGAAGTAGAATAACCTAAACCACAACCAATGTCTAAAATACGTTTATTTTTTCCTTGTGCTTCAATAATCATTTCGCGAATTTTTGTTGTATCTTTTGAAGCCGGTATAAACGGATAATTAGTTGGATACCAGGCATTTACATTATTTATTATTAATGCTACAAAAAAGATATTTGTTACTTGTTTCATATGCATAGTAATAACGTATAAATCTTTATATTATTATTTATTATTTAAATTCTTATAATCATTCCAAGATATATTTTTTGTTTTATTAATCTTAGTTTTCTTTTTTTTTGTATATTTTTTATCTAATTTCTCTCCTTTTTTTATAGAACTATCTATATATATATTTTTTAATAATGTTCCAACTGCATATGATCCTTCATGTTGATCTAATTCACCATTTTCTATTTTTTCTAAAACATCTAAAAATTTCCATAAAATAGTAAAATCAATTTCGTCTTTATTTATGCGGTTAAAAATATCGGTATAATTATCATAAATAAAACTACATTGTGATTTTAACATAGTTTCATATTGATTTTTATTTGAATCTTTTAGACGTTTATATTTTTCTTTCAGTTCTATCATTTTTTTCACATCTTTTTTTAACATATTGCTGTGTTTTTTCTCTCTAATTTCTTTAGTACAATCTTCGGTATTATTTTCTCTTAATAATTTATCTAATTGTATACGTTCATTTTTATTCATACTTAAATTAACATTATTTTATTTCTACGTTTATATAACTTATTATATTATAAATATATATAATGATTAAAACAGGTGGTAATAATTCAGATAATGCTCTTCCACCTTTTACTGGTGAAACAAACATTAAACTGGCAGCCGCCGCGGATACATCAAGGGGGAACGAATTTCAAAAAGCAATAATGAACGGAAATATTCCCGCTGGTGGTGGTGGTTTACCTACAAGTTCTACACATGTAGAATCTGTAACATTTGCTGGAGATGCTCAAGCAACAAAAACAGGAGCATCACTACACGAAACATATCTTTCTAATGTAGCAGAAAGCGCAAACGATGGTTTTTCTGTAGGTGGAAAGAAAAAAAATAAATCTAAAAAAAATAAATCTAAAAAGAATAAATCTAAAAAGAATAAATCTAAAAAGAATAAATCTAAAAAGAATAAATCTAAAAAGAATAAATCTAAAAAGAATAAATCTAAAAAGAATAAAAGTAAAC
>MDTG01133443.1_pt1 | contig 10327 bp, 11 predicted proteins | sample 811421 | NCBI WGS metagenome assembly MDTG01 (sample SAMN05326645, study PRJNA326480) | marine metagenome | isolation source: seawater | place: Pacific Ocean: South East | collected 2011
ATTTAATATTTTGATTTTTATATTTAATTTTACAATTAGTAATTTTTTGAATTTTTTTTGCTATAATATTTAAGCTATACTGCTTATCCGAAGCAACATTATATAGTCTGTTTTTTCCTTTTGTAGCAATTTTAATGATAATTTTAATAGCATCATCAACATTTAAGTAATTCTTTTTTGAATTTTTATTAATATTTAGATTAATTATTTTTTTATTAACCGAGTCTCTTAACAAAGTTGGTAATAAATATTTTTGAGATTTAAAAAAATGACCATATAAGTTAGAAAGTCTCACAATTTTAATTTTTTTGTTATTTTGTGATAAACAAAAATTTTCTGATGCTAATTTTAAACAATTAAAAAAATATTCTTTAGAAAATGGGTTAATTTTTATTATATCATCTTCTGAAGTTTTATCTGAATTAAGATATAATCTTGTTGTTGAAATATATAAAAAACTTTCAAATTTATTTTTTGTGATTATTTGGGTAAGTATTTTAAGATTGGCTTCTATAGAATTAATAGGATTATTAAAAACGTTATCTTCGCCTATACAATATATTATATTGTTTAAATTTTTTGAAAAAAGAAATTGTTTCTTCTTCGGAAGAAAACAGTTTTGATTATTATTCTTTAAATAACGTACTATATTTTTTCCTAAAAAACCAGTGTGTCCGAATATTGTATATTTTTTTTTATTTTTCATTAAAAGATATATAATCTATATTATATTAATTCATAAAAACAAATTTATCACATGAACAATAATAAACTTAAAATGTACTGCATAAGTATTGATGAAAATGACTTTAAATTAATTGAAGATTTAAGTTATATTCCTGTGGGTCTGGGAGAAGCTGATTTTTCAAATAAATGGACTAGAGACAACGAAGGTATTAATATTTCAAAAAAAAATAAATGGTATTCAGAACTTACTTTTCATTACAACTTTTGGAAAAATAAAATTAATACCATCGAAGATAATACTTGGATTGGTTTTTGTGCTTATAGAGATTTCTGGGTTAATGAAATTGAGTATAAAAAATATTTAAATAATATTACATCTTATCAAGATATTAATAAAAATAGATTTAATGAAATCAAAAATATTGCTGTTAAAAGTATTCCTGAATATTGGAAAAATTATGAAACTATACTAGGGGACGAGTTAACATTACAAAATGTAAAGTTAATAAAGATTTTGAAATATGGAAAAATTGCTCTATTAAGAAATCCAAAAGCATTATTTAGATCTGGCAGAAGTATTAGATGGCAATTTGATATGTATCATGGCAATGGAATGCTAGATCGGGCTATTAATCTTTTAGATGAAAATGAAAAAAAAGATTTCAGTAAATTTGTAAATAGCAATACTTCATTCAATAGAGGATGTGCGTTTATATGTAGATCAAAAAAAAAAATGAACCTTTTCTATAATTCTTTATTTCCTTGGCTTGAAAGATGCGAAAAGATTTTTGGGTTTAATCTAGAGGGATATGGAAAAACCAGAATATATGCTTTCTTAGCTGAAAGATACATTTCTTATTGGTTTAAAAAATATTCAAATTATCTTGTTTGGCCTTTATTAACTTTTAATATACCTAGAAAATAAAGATCTTTATTTTTTAATTTTATGTAAAATTTTTTTTAAATTTTTACATATTAACATTATTTTTTTTTCACTTAATTCTGGGTACAAAGGCAAACAAAAAATTCCTTTTGATTTTATTTCAGAATTTTTTAAATTTTTTCTATTTGAAAAATAGTTTTTGTAAGCTTTCATTGTGTGAATTGGAAAAGGGTAAACTTTTCTAGTTTCTATATTTTTTTTTCTCATTTCTTTTATAATTTTATTTCCTTTTGGATGATAGACTGTAAATAAATGATAAACATGTCTAGAATATAAATTTTCATAAGGTAATTTTAAACCAGTATCTCTAAGTTCATCGATATATTTTTTTGCTAATTTTCTTCTTTTTTTTATAAAGCTGTTTATGTAATTTAGTTTGAAATTTAAAATACTAGATTGAATCTCATCAAGTCTTGAATTTATGCCATTTTCATTTGAATAGTATTGATTAAAATATTTATTTTTTTTATCCTCAGTTTCAATGCCATAAAACCTTAATCTTTTAATCTTTTTGTGTAAATTATAGTTTTTAGTTAAAATAAATCCACCATCTCCATACGCACCAAGTATTTTAGTAGGATAAAATGAAAAACATCCAAACTTTCCAAAAGTACCTACAAATTTATTTTTATATTTTGCACCTTGTGCCTGTGCACAATCTTCAATTACATCAATTTTATATTTTTTAGCAATTTTATTTATTTCAGTCATATTGCAGGCTTGTCCATATAGATGAACAGGTATAATTGCTTTAGTTTTAGAATTTATTACTTTTCTAATTTTTTTTGGATCAATTAAAAAATCTTCTCCAACATCTGCTAGAACAGGTGTTGCTCCAGCTAAAATTATAGCTGAAATTGTAGGTATTGCAGTATTTGCTGCTGTAATTATTTCATCACCATGATTAATTCCTAAGGATTTAATTGCTATTGATAAAGCATCTGTACCACTTCCTACTGCAACCCCGTATTTAGATTTATATTTTTTTTTAAATTTTTTTTCAAATTTATTTAGCTCTTTCCCAAAAAAAATTGTTCCGTTATTTATTGTATCATTAATTACTTTAAGTAATTTTTTACTATATTTTGAATATTCATTTTTATATGTCCAAAATTTAATCATTTAATATTAATTTTAATTGTTTTATATTCATTGAAAAATTTTTAGGCATTTTTTTCTTTAAAGATTTAGGCATTTTTATAGCTTTTACATTTTTATTGTACTTTTTTGCAAAAGTATAAACAGAAGATGTTTTACCTCCAACATTAATAATTCCTTTCAATTTTATTAATTTTGGAAAAATTTTTATTATATCTTCGTGAAAAATAAAGTTAGTTATAAAATCTTTGAAAGCCAGTTTATGCAAAAATGGTTTTTCAGTCATACACAATCTAACTATCAGAGAGTTTTTATACATTTGTACAGCACATTCACCTCCTAATTTAGACCAGCTATAATTATTAAATGGTAGCAATGAACTTGACTCAGTATAATTACCCTTTTTTCCTGGATAAACATAGGAAGTAGAAAGATAAATTATTTTAATATTATATTTTGAACAAACTTTAACTACATTACATGTTCCAATAATATTTAAGTCAATGCTATTTTTTATATTTTTCTCATGAATGTCCATAGGCCTTGATAAACCTGCTGCATGTATCATGATTTTTGGTTTAATTTTTTTAATATAATTTTCTATTGAATTTAAATTTAGAATATTAAGTTGATTTTTAGTTGGAAAAAATATTTTTTTAATCTTTGTTAATTTTTTAAATTTTGTACCAAATCTACCAGATCCACCTGTAAAAACTATTTTCATTTATATTTTGATGTGAGCAATCCACTTCCCTTTTTTTGTAAATTTTTTTTCTTTTTTGAATATTTCTTTTTTGTGATTCCAAGCAAATAAAAAAGCATAATCCGGCATATTACTCTTAAAATAATTTATAGATTTAATAGGTATATGCATACCTGGGGAAAATTTTCCTATTTTTTCAGGCGTTGTATCACATATAAAATCAATATAATTAGTTCCTATTTTGCAATAATTTAAAATAGTCGTACTTTTAGAAGTAGCAGCATATCCAGCGATTTTTTTTCCACTTGATTTGATTTTATTTAAAATATTTTTTAATTTTTTTTTTGATATTTCACATTTTTTTTTAAATTTTAAACATCCTTTAATATTATCTATATTATTAGATTTTTCATATTTTAAAAATTTATACACATTTGAGTTTATTTTATAATTTTTTTTTCTTGCAATTACATATCTCATTGAGCCACCATGTGTTTTTTGTGGTATTACATTTATTAAATCAAAATTGTATAATTTAAAAATTTTTAAAATAGAAGATACTGAAAACATATAAATATGTTCATCATAAATTTGATCGTATGATGTTTTTTTATACATTGAACCAAGATAAGGCTCTTCAAATATGAACAATCCTCTTTTACTTAATAAGCAATCTATGCTTTTTATTAGATCAATTATATTAGGAATATGACATATAGCATTTGCTGCACATATAAGATCTGTTTTTTTTTTTAATTTTTGAAGTTTGCAAGTATTTTTATAATTAAAAAATTTATTTAATGTTCTAATTCCTATATTGTTTGAAATTTTAGCAACATTTTTTGATGGTTCAAATCCTAATATATTAATTTTTGAATTTACAAAATTTTTTAAAAAAGTTCCATCATTTGAACCAATTTCTATTAAATTTCTTACATTTTTAAAATAATTTTTTTTAATCCATGAAGCGTATTCTTTAAAGTGTCTAATCATACCCTTTGAACTTCCAGTAAAAAAAGGATAATTTTTATTAAACATTTGTTTTGGTTTTGGATGGTTCATTAATTGAAAAAGAGATATTTTTTTTGAAAAACCAACATTCATATTAAAGAAATATTCTGATTTGAATTTTTGTTTATTAATAAATCCATTTGCAATAGGCATTTTTCCAAACGACATGACTGGAAATATTTTTTCTTTAGTTATTTTACAATTCATATTTATATATTCGACAGTAATTTCATTGTGTTAGCGATATCGTTATCAATTTTATTTTTTAGTTTTAATCCTTTTTTTTCAAGTTTTTTACAACTAACTTTGTAAGATAGTCTGTTCATTATTTTTGAATGCACAAACTCTAATTTTATATTTTTTTTATGTTTTTTTATTTTTTTTAATATTTGCTTGACAGTATAATTTCCTGAATGAGCATTATAGGTGTTATTGTCAAAAAAATCTTTTTCAATACAAAATTTAAATATTTTAAATGCATCTTTAATTGAAAGGTATGGCCTATATTGGTTTAAGGCTGTTTTATAAACTTTAATTTTTTGATTAATTGATGCATTTAAACAAAATTTATTAACTGCTGTGTGAAATCTCATTCCCTTGGATATTCCTGCAATTGTTCCAAATCTAAAAGAATTATATTTAATATTTTTGGTTTCTTTTTTTAATAAGTTTTCTTCTATAAGCTTTATTTTTGCATATGGCGATTTTGGTTTTAAATATTTTTTTTCACAATTTTCATCTACTATATTTGTCTTTTTTCCGTACACGCTTGAAGTTGAAATATGAATTAATTTAGCATTTTTTTTTTTACATAAATTAATTACAGATTTTAAGCAGTTTAGGTTATTTTTGTACATCTTTTTTGAGTTTAGAAAACTTTTCTCAGCATTAGTCATTGATGCACAATGAATTATATAATCTATTTTTTTTAAACCAGTTAAAGAATTTGTGTCATTTAAGTCTTTTAAAAAAAAATTTAATTTATTTTTTTTTTTTAAATTAAATAATGAATGAAAATTATTTGCACTAAAATTATCTACTAAAAAAGTTTTTTTGATTTTTTTAATTTTATAGATATTTTCAGCAACAAAAGAGCCTATATGTCCAGAGCTTCCAGTAATTAATAAATTCATTTTTTTTTAATTATTCTAAGAAAATCTTTATACTTTTCTATGTAATCACTAAATTGATATTCTTTATTACAAAATACCATTAGTATTGAATTGTTAGATCTAAATTTTATTTCACACCAAGTTTTTGGTTTAAGCAAATAACCTCTTTTTCTTTTGTGGTCTAAAATAATTTTTTGTTTTTTATTAACATCTTCCATAAGCAGCTCCATCTTACCATATATTGGTACAAGAAACTGTGAGCATGTGTAATGAGCATGCTTACCTCTAATAAAGTTTTTATTACCATAAATAATAAATATTCTCTTTGATTTAAAAGGTATATTTGATTTAAGAGAAAAAGGAACCAAAGTACCACTTTTTTTTTTATAGTGTTTAAAAAAATATTTTTTCATAAATTATTTATTTTTTGTATAATCTTTAAATCTAAGATTATTTTTATCTTTTTTAGATATAATTGGTTTTTTTATAGGCCATTTAATTTTTAATTTTTTGTCATTCCATAAGATTCCTTTTTCACTATTTTTGTTTCGATAATTTGTGCAACTATAAGAAATAATATTTTCTTTATCTAGACCAGCAAACCCATGACCAAATCCTTCTGGAATAAATATCGATGTACAATTTTTATCCGATAAAACTATAGTAAAAGATTTCCCAAAAGTTTTGGAGTTTTTTCTTAAATCTACTGCAACATCAAAGATTTTACCTTTAATAACAGATATGAACTTTCCCTGAGGTTTTTTTTCTTGAAAGTGAATTCCTCTAACAACATTTTTTTTAGAAGAAGAAACAACATTAAAAAAAAATCTTTTTTTTAAAAGTTTTTCGATCAATATTTCTCTAAAATATCCTCTACTATCTTTAAATCTATTATTATGTATTATTAATAAGCCTTTGAATTTTGTTTTCTTGACTTTCATAACATTAAATTAATTTTTCAAGATAATTTGAATAATTACATTTTCCATAGAACTTAATTGCATTTTTTAAATTTTTTTTGTTTATCCAATTGTTTCTAAATGCAATTTCCTCTAAGCAAGCTATTTTTAGACCTTGTCTATTTTCTATAGCTTCTACAAAAGCCGATGTTTTATAAAAATCATCCATCGACCCTGTATCAAGCCATGCTCCACCACGCCCGATAAAATCAGCTTTTAAAGATTTTTTTCTTTTATACATGTTTAGCAAATCAACAATTTCTAACTCATTTCTTCTAGATGGTTTAAGTTTTTTTGTATAATTAACTACTTTATTATCGAAGTAATATAAACCTGTTATAGCAAATTTGGAAAAAAATTTTTTTGGTTTTTCTTTTATACCCAGAATTTTATTTCCTTTGTTTATTTTTGCTACTCCATAAAGTTCTGGTTTATTCACCGAGTGCAAAAATACTGAAGCTCCCTTTTTTAATTTTGTTTGTTTTAATAGTTTATTAGTTAGATTTTGACCGTAAAAAAAATTATCACCTAGAACCAAGCAAACATTATCTTTGCCAATAAATTTTTCTCCAACTAAGAATGCATCAGGTAATCCTTTTGGCGAATCTTGTTCTGCATAAGTTATTTTGATTCCTAAATTATCTCCATTAGGAAGGATTTTTTTATATTGTTTTAATTCACCTTTATTTACAATAATTAAAATATTTTTAATTTTTGATAGCATTAGTAATGATAAAGGGTAAAAAATTAGAGGTTTATCATAAATTGGAAGCAATTGTTTATTTACAGCTTTTGTTAAAGGACTCATTCTTGTTCCTTTTCCTCCAGCTAAAATGATACCTTTTTTAATCATTTTCTTTTTCCCAATCTAAGCAAAATATCTTTTTTTGATAATGATTTATAATACATTTTGTTTTCAAAGTACCATTTAAATGTTTTTTCAAGTCCTTCAGAAAGATTTGTTTTAGCCTTCCATTTTATTTCTTTTTTAATTTTTTTATTATTTAATGCATATCTAACATCATGACCTGGCCTATCTTTTACAAATTTTATTTTTACATTTTTTCCTAAATTTACTTTTTTTTCTGCAACAGAAAGTAGTTTTTTTACAATTTGAATATTATTTAAATTATAATTTGAACCAATATTGTAAAAATTTCCTATTTTACCTTTTTTAAAAATTTTAACCAAAGCTTCACAATGATCATCTACATAAATCCATTCCCGAGAATTTTTACCTTTTCCATAAATAGGTAAACTTTTGTTGTTAAGTATATTGTAAATTAATTTAGGAACTAATTTTTCAGGGTGTTGTCTAGGACCATAGTTATTTGAACAATTTGTGACAATTGCTGGAAGTTTGTATGTTCTTACATATGAATAAACTAAATGGTCAGATGCAGCTTTTGAAGCTGAATATGGAGAGCTTGGTTTGTAAGCGTCAGTTTCTTTTGATCTACCTTGTAATACATCTCCATAAACTTCGTCAGTAGAAATATGAATTAATTTTTTTTTTTTGAAATTATTACAATATTTTTTAAATGCCTCTAAAAGGACAAATGTTCCAAAAATATTAGAATTTATAAAATTCGTAGGCGCATCAATGGATCTGTCAACATGTGTCTCAGCAGCAAGATTAAATATGCATTTTGGTTTAAATTGAAATAGTATTTTGATAAGTTTTATTTTATTTCTTAAATCACATTTTATAAACTTATAATTTTTGTTATTAGAAAATTCTTTTGTATTATAAAAATTTGATGAATAGCTAATTTTATCAATATTTATTACATAAAAATTTTTTTTAATTAAAGTTTTTATTAAATTACTACCTATAAAACCCAAGCCACCAGTTACTAAAATTTTTTGCATTATTTTTTTTACATCAAAGCCAAGTTTAAGTATACTTGTTTTATCTTAATGAATTTAAATCTTAATAATGTTACTTTTATCATAGTTTGTTATAGGAGTGAAAAAGTCATATATAATTGTTTAAACTCACTTCCAAAAAATTCAAAAAAAATTATTGTTGAAAATTCAAATAACATAAATCTAAAAAATGATTTAGAGTTAAAATATGACAACATTGAGGTGATCTTAAATGAAAATCTAGGCATGGGAGCTTCAAATAATATTGGAATTAAAAAATCAAACACTGATTATGTCTACATACTAAATCCAGATGTTCTTTTTAAAAAAGACACTTTTTTAATATTAGAAGAAGAAGTAAAAAAAATAGAAGATTTTTCAATAATATCACCCACCCACTATAATAAAAATTTTCCAAATTATAAAAATCCTAAAAAAGTTGACGAAAATATTATAGAAGTTGATTCAGTAGATGGATATTCAATGTTAATAAAAAAAAAAAATTTTAATAATGATTTTTTTGATGAGAATTTCTTTCTATATTTAGAAAATGACGATCTTTGCTTGCGCTCCAAAAAAAGAAATGAAAAAATATATGTTATTAAAAATTCTTATATTGAGCACCTTGGTGCATCATCTTCGTTCTATAAAGAAAAAGAATTTGATTATTTAAGAAACTGGCATTGGATGTGGTCAAAATTTTATTTTAATAAGAAACATTTTGGTTATTTAAATGCTATATTTAAAACAATTGCAAATTTAATCTCTGCTAAAGTAAAGTTTTTATTTTATTTAATAATATTAAATAAACATAAAAGAAAAGTTTACCAGATGAGAATATCAGGATTAATTAATTCTATGATTGGTAAAAAATCTTACTTTAGATTAAAAAACTAGTGACCCGGAAAATCAATTAACTTTTCAACCTTATAACCAGATTTTTTGAGTTTATCACAGCCACCCAAATCAAATAAATCTATAACAAATATAAATCCAGAAACATTACCCTTAGAAATTTTTACTAATTCAGCTGCAGCCACTGCAGTACCACCAGTGGCTATTAAATCATCTATAATTAAAACTGAATCATTTTCATTTATTGAATCTTTATGAACTTCTATTGTTGCTTTTCCATATTCTAATTCGAATTCTACAGAATAAGTATCAGCAGGTAATTTATTTTTTTTTCTAAATAGTATAAATGGTTTATTAATTAAATAAGATACAGCTGAGGCAAAAACAAAACCTCTGGATTCTATCGCTGCAATTTTATCTACTTTAAATTTTTTACTTCTATCAACAATTTGATTTATACATTCTTTGAAGGCCATTTCATTTTTTATTAAAGTTGTTATGTCTCTAAAAAGTATTCCTTTTTTAGGATAATCAGGAATAGATCTAATATATTCTTTTAAATTCATAATAAATTACGATATATAAATAGATAAATTATTTTTTTCATATGGCAAACAATAAATTAGCAATTATTGGTGGAAGTGGCTTATATGACGTTGAGGAATTCAAAGAAAGAGAACTGTTAGATATAAATACTCCATGGGGTAAGCCTTCCGATCAAATTTTGAAAACTAATTATAATAATAAAGAAGTCTATTTTTTACCAAGACATGGAAAGGGTCATTTTATAAATCCGTCAAATATTAATTTTAGAGCTAACATAGATGCTCTAAAACAACTTGGCGTAACAGATATTGTGTCTGTTTCTGCAGTTGGTTCTTTAAAAGAAGACTTGCCACCAGGTAAATTTGTAATTGTAGATCAATTTATTGATAGAACTTTTGCTAGAAGTAAAACTTTTTTTGATGATGAAATAGTTGCCCATGTTTCTATGGCTCATCCAACATCTAATGGATTAATGAATGCTTGTGAAGAAGCAATAAAAAAAGAAAATATAGAATATCAAAGAGGCGGAACTTATATTGTTATG
>MDTG01237684.1_pt1 | contig 10327 bp, 12 predicted proteins | sample 811421 | NCBI WGS metagenome assembly MDTG01 (sample SAMN05326645, study PRJNA326480) | marine metagenome | isolation source: seawater | place: Pacific Ocean: South East | collected 2011
CATCTGAAATAATAAGATTATCAAAATATTGACTATATCGTTTGTATTTAAAATAATTTGATATAGAATAAGATAAATATACAGTCACCAAGTAAGTATCTCCCCATAGATAAACCAATTCACTAAACTTATAGTTATTCATGTATTCGTATGAGTAAAACAATGCATTAATTAAAGCAGCTAATTCTAATAATGTTAAAATCTTAAATTCTTTTGAAATATCACCTGAGAAATAGTTGTATATTAATTCTAATATTAGGATTATTGTTAATATTAATGGTAAAAACTTAACAACATCTGGTTCATATGGTGCTGTATATAAGAATGCATTTATTATAGGAACAAGTAAAATAGATAAAAATATTGCTAATTTACAAGCATTGTAAGCTAATAACCAATTGTCTTCAAAACCTAAGACATATGGTCTTTCATATATAGTTAATACATCGTGATTAGTAATACTATTATATATCGTATCATCAATATCATTAAATACAATATCAGTCTCAGGCTGGTTTATGAATCTTTTTAACCATGAAAACCATTTTTTTTGTGAAATCATACACATCTTCTCATACATAAACTGTTCATATTCAACATTTCTTTTAACAATTCTATAAATTCTTCTTTTATGAATAAATTTCTTTAAATAAATCCAAAAATAAGTTAATACACTAATCATGATAAATGGATAAAGAAATATTAAAACAAGTATCGTCTGATGCTCGTATCCTTTCTCTGAATAAAGTCCAGTATATCTATGAATTTTTCTTGACCATTGTCTTATATCAGCATTATATGAGGAAGATTCATCATTAAATAAATTCAAAAATTTTCCTATTTGAAATGAATAAATATGCATTGAAATCAGAAATATTATACCGCCTCTTCTTGATTTAACAGTAAGCATTTTATATATTCCAACTATACCTATTATAACAGCTAATAAATAATTAGGAACCATTCCTGATAGATACATAAATCCATCAGACTGATCAGGACCCCACAGATGATAAATATCTGTAAAATTATTTCTTCCAAGGTAGGGATATGCATATCCAGCATTTGTATCTCTAAAATCACTATTATTTAGAATGATATTATCTCCTACTAAAAACTTTATTACATTAAGTGGATTTTTATCCATATTAATAAAACTGTCGAATTTATCTACTTGATAATATGGACTTGGATAAGATATTGTATATCTAGTTCTTGGATGTGTTAATAATGAGCCTCCTAAGTACAAATGACCAAACACTTCATGAATATAGGTAAAAAACCCAGTTGATTTTATAGCAAAAAATACAAAAGTTGTTAAAAAGAATGGACATACATAGCACAATAATCCTACATGATATCTTTTCATGTAAAATAAGACATGATTAAGTCTCATTATGCTATACTGCTTTGTATTAATGTTAATTTCATCTTTTTGCCATGCAACAAGAATAAGTAGTTTTTCTAATTTATCATAATCATACTGCTCTAAATTTATGTTAGGATAATTACAAATAATAATTGTTTTCATCTCTTCTAGGGATAGTTTTTCTCTATTTTCTTCCATTACATCTAAAGCATTAATTGTTGTTTGTTCAGGCGTGCTCATAATACTTAATATAAACAGGTAATAATTATTGTTTTTTATTACGCATTTAAAAGTTATACAATAAAAACATGTAATGGGATATAACGAACTCGATAAAGAATGGAAAAATTTATGGTTTGATTTTATTAAGACGAATAATTTATTACCTTGGTTTTGGAAATATATATCAACTAATCATAATTTATGTTTTGATATGATTGAAAAAAACCCTGAGTTACCATGGGACAGATGTGATAAAATGTATTCTCTCAATCCTAATATAACATGGATTGATGTTCAAAAAAAACCGAGTGAATTTTGGGACTGGACATGCCTTTCGCAGAATGATTCTATTACTATGGATATAGTTAAAAATAATCCTAATAAACCATGGGATTATTGGGCTATGAGTACAAATAGTAATGTTACAATTGATTTCATCAAAGAAAATAAAGATTTAAATTGGAACTGGGATTGTCTTTCGCTAAATAGTAATTTAAAGTTTGACGACTTTAATGATAATAAAGACCTTAACTGGGAATGGAAATATGTGTCTTGCAATCCTAACATAAAAATAGACGATATCTTAAATAATTCTAAACTAGACTGGGATTTAAATAGTTTTTTTATGTATAATAAAGGTATAACATGGTATGATATTGAAAATAATATTTATTTAGATTGGAACTGGAACAGCATATCTTACAATATTCCTGTAACTATTGATATAGTTAAAAACAATCTTGATAAAAAATGGAACTGGCATGGTCTATCAGCTAATAGTGGTATTTATTTCAAAGATTACTTAGAAAATCCTGAATTTGATTGGACTATTGATGGACTATCAAGTAATCCTAATTTAGAATGGAAAGATATTAAAAATAATATGGATTTAGATTGGGATTGGTGGTGGATATCTTACAATGAATGTATTGATTTTCAAACAGTTATGGATAATCCTGACTGTAAATGGAGATGGATTAATTTATCTAATAACTATATGTCAAAAGCAAAAGAAAAATGGATAGATAATAAGAGGAATAAAATTATTAAATCCAATATAATAAAAAGATATTGGACAAAATATAGTTATAATCCTTATTACCCCATGGGAGTAAGAGTTATACTTAGAAGAGCTGAATACTAATCTTATTTTGATTTTATATTAGATACTGCTTTCTTAAGTTTTTTCAAACCTGACTTAGCATATTTATCAGATACATAATAATAAGTTGTAGGCATCTTGTCTTCTGGTTTAAGACAATCATCTAAATTCATCTTTTTTATAGGCCTTGAATCCATAGTATCGTCTCTATATCGCATATTATAATTATTTATAATACCTGCTTTATAATAACATATGCATGCTGGAACCCCTTTTTTTGTGGATGATGCGTTTTCAATGAATAACATATCATATCCTATTCTTTTTAAATTCTTAATCATATAAGATGTAAGAGGTGTGCACAAACCTTTTCCTTGGTAATCCTCGTGTATATCCACTGATGAAATATATAATTTCATTTCAGGAAAAATAGTTTCTCTATCTCTAAAATAAGAAATCATTTCTTCATCATTTAAAACTTCACATACGATTTTTCCTACTATTACATTATCAATAATTGCAAAAGCAAACAAATGTTGGTATAAAGTTTTAGGCATATTCCAGTAATAGACAGATTTAGTAATAGTTTCTAATTCAAGAGGTAATTTTTGAATAACATTAGTTATAAAATCTTTCGATATTTTAGTATTTCCTGGATAACCATTATTCATTAAAAATCTTTCTTTTGTAATTGAATCGTAAAAGACTCGTTTTGAATTTTCGTCAATATAAATATTAGGATTATTGTGGGTAATAGGTAAAAGAGATGTTCTTGCAATTCTATATTTATTTGATAATTTATCTTTTATTTTCCATATATTGTAATGCTTATCTTTTTTTAATATAGGAGAATTATTAACTAAATTAATATAGTTTTGATTATATGATTTCCAATCAGATGAATTAAAAAAAATGAATTTTACTCTTTGATCTCTTATATCTTGTTCTTCGGTAAAATGAATATCCATTTATAATTTAATATAACTTAAGATTAAATTAAATTATATATTTATTAAAATGCGATTAACTGTAAATGAAATACTATATTCAGCAAAAATGATAGCCGATAGTATACACAGAATCATAGAAAGTAAAAAATACAATATCTCTATTGAATGGAAAGAATATTATCTAAAAGGACCTGATTCTTTTAATTCACAAACAGAATGTGGTCTTTTTTTAGAAGAATATAATGGAATGCCTTGTTATATATATACGCCTATAGGACGATGGAAAATAATGGATAGAACAACTGCGAAAGGAAATGAATGGAATAAATTAAGAGAAGATATTTATAAAATAATGAAACTAGATTTATTAACTCCAAGAGTTAAGTTTGGTAAATATGGTATAGGCTATATAGGTCCTATATGGAAAATACGTAGTTTTAATAATAAAAAATTACCACTTTCTACTATGAAACACAATAGTAATTATACATCAGTAAGAGAATGTAAAGATATTTTTAAGAAATTTATAGATGGTAATCCATTATTATCCGAAGAGTAATCTATTTCCTTTTTCTCTTCTATAATTATATAAAAATAAAATCATTAGACCTGTTTGTATGAAAACGAGAACAAAAATGCATATAAACAACACATATATAGGTGTTAGTGGTAAATCAATAAGTTCTGAGTCTAATTTAAATTTTGAAACATCTATTTCATCAATAAATAGTTTAGTAATAGTTAGATTAAGTGGTGGTATAGGTGGAAAATCCATTATTTCATATTCTTATAATAACTTTAAATACTATTTTTAAAGTTATTTACAGTGTAATATAACCTCTCTTAAGATTATTTTCAAGTAAATCTAAACAAAAGTTAAAATTAGAACCTGACATAAAAGCTATAGGTCTTTGTTTTTGTATAAGATATTTTGCTTTTTCTTGGTTTATGTATTTATATTTCATAAGATATGCTGCTGTAACTGCACATGAACGTTGCATTCCTGCTCTGCAATGTATAAGTATTTTACGATTGCATTTTATATGGTAATGAATAATAGGTAATATATATTTGATATGATCTAAAAGTAATAAGTTTGAATTATTAGATAAATCATCTTTTACCGATATACGATAATTATAAGTTTTAGAACTATGAAAAGGAAGATTGGGTGAACAATTAATTACTACATCAAATTTCTCTTTTTCTATTTCATTTCTAGTTGATGATTTATAATTACCTATATATAAATTTTTTGTTATACAATTACAATCTTTTATTCCTATTGAATGTAGTAAATCAACTCCTAGTTTTTGAATTAAGTCCATTACCTAATATATACATAGGATTATTTTTTTTACTATATTTTGACTAAATATAATATCTGGAAATTAATTAAAACTATTTTATTAAATTAAGTTATATATTACATGATATATCTTTTACCTGAAAATATGTTAAATTTAATGCTTAAACAAAAAGGGTTTTATCAAAATTATGGAACTACTTATGCGGACTATATTTGTAATTCTGTTGATTTAACAGATATTCTCGAAGATCTTGTATATTCATCAGATTCCTACACTGATGCTCTTTATATAATAGATTATTTTGGGGTAAAATATACTCATTCTTATCCTGATTTATTAAAAGAAGAGTTAGATTCAGTATCTAATAATGATTATAGTGATTATAATGAAAATATTAAACTATCTGTTAGTTAATTATATGATATAAAGATAATTTACAATATTAAATTATTAGTTATAGTATATGATAACAAAGGGCTTAATAGTAATAACTACACAAGGATTTGGTAACAGACTTAAAATATTAGCCTCCTCATATATTTTAAGTAATTATTTAGAATTACCATTATATGTATGTTGGGAAGCATCTCCAGAGTGTAATATAAGCATTAGTGATATTTTTAATCTATCTAATAAAATAAAAGAAATAAAACTGGATGATTTCAAAGATAGTAAATATTGTTTTTTTGGACGAGTGCACACAAATTCGGTATTTAATAATATAATGGATGTTTATAATGATAAGGAAAATGAATTTGAATATTTACTCATAGAAGGAGGACACGAGTATAAACATAATTCAATTTCAAGACTAGAATTTATTCAGTATAAACAAGATTTTTACAGCAAATTAGAATTCAACGACAATATTAATAATAAATTTAATAATTTCATAAGTGAAATAGGAAAAAAATACATTACTATTCATTATAGAGATATAAATGAGAAATTTGATAGACTTGATATCGATAACAATAGTGTAGTTGATTTTGTAAATAATTCTCCTGTAGATAAATTTTTTGATATTATAAATAAAATTAAGATTAATCTTCCTATAGTTATAATTTCTAACACACAAACATTTTATAATAAATTTATGAATAAATATGGTAACAATTTTAAGAATAGTATATATACAACTGGTATAGAATACTGTGAAAGAGAAGATAAAAATGATATGATATCATCAGTAGTTGATTTTAAAATTTTAGCATCATCTAAGTTGATTATAGGCAATTATTTTTCTTCTTTTTCAGATGAAGCCAGTTTCTTTAAACTTATTCCTAAAATTACTCCTCTAAGTAATCAATTGATTGAAAATATACAGTCAACTGTAAATAATTATCATTGTTTAAACTATTCATTTATTGATAATATCGCAGCATTGAATTTTAATGATAGGACATTTATTAAATATTTACAAATATAATCATAATATTAAAAATATAGGTATAATATTATGAATACTCATTATGATAAAGATAAAAATCATTTTAAATTATTACTAGAATCACTATTTTACAATAAATACTTCTATATATTTTATAATGTGTTATTCCTTATATTAGCTATTATTACTAATGATTATAAAAGAGTTTTTTTTACTGCATATTTTTTTATATTATTTTCATATTTTATACATAAATGGTCTCACTATGTTCCAATATTCAATAAAATTCATTTATTACACCATACAAAAAAGATAAATAAATACATCATTTGTGAAATAATAGAATTATTTTTTAATTTATTGTTTATTGGAGGTGGAATAGTAATACCCATCAGTTTATATCTTAAAAAACATTTTACAACACCTTTTAATGAATATGCTATTTTGCTGTATACATTAATTTATACTCTACAACATATGGTAGTGTATCATTTACTGAAGGTTCCTACACATACAAGACATCATGATGCAGATAAAGCTCAAAATGAAGATATCGATTATAATGAAAAAGTGTTTAATTTTGGCCCTGATTCAATAGATGTTTTACTGGGAACAAAAAAAAACTTACAAAAATTCGAAAATATGGACCCTCTTATTCCAGTTATTATAGTGTTAATGTTATTTCTATTTTACAATTATGACAGTAAATATGATATAATTAAGTGGCTTAAGAGTAAGATTTAAAATATTTTTTTGTAACAATTTATATATAGCACTTATATGCTTAATGGAAACAATAAGACGAAACCTATAATAAAAAAAAGTATCTCATATAATTTATTAGATGGAACATGGCATATAATAAAAATTGTTAAAGATGTATTTTTCCTAGATAGATATGGAAATTATGGAAAAACTGTTTCATTTTCTGAAAATATTGAAGTTAATAAGATTAAGGATAACAAAATAGTAAAATCTTTAGAAAAGATGAATAAATACGGAGAACCAGCTAACCCTAAATTACAACTTTTTGAACATTATTTGCTAGCTATAGCAAGAGTAGGAGATATACATTTATCAAAATTTAATTTTATGAATAGTTTAAGAACTCTTAAACTGTATTATTTTTTTATGGGTAACTTTATTAATTCACATTTTTTATTATCTACTCTTGGAAAAAAGATGATTTATTCTAAAAAAACTCTCATTAAATCTAATGATCTTTATTTAATAGATAATTTTTTAAAAAATAAGACTGATTTGTTAAGAAAATTAGAGATTATTCGAAACTTTTACATTAAATATTGTGTTAAATAAAATATTATTTTTCATATGTTTATATTAATTATGGCTTCAGAAATAATTCCCAATCTTTGGTTAGGCAACGTTTTAGACTCAAGAAATGCACTTTTTATGAAAGATAAAGATGTCGTAATTAATTGTAGCAAAAATATACCTTTTTATTCGAAAACAGCTAAAAATGTAAGAATTAAAGTAGACGACGACCTTAAAAAGGAAGAAATAATCAATATGTTTAAATATCTTGATAATGCAACAGAATTGATTCACAAGTATCTTTTAAAAAATAAAAGCATATTCGTTCATTGCTATGCTGGAAAACAAAGATCTGCTACAATTATATGTGCATATCTGATGAGATATCTCAAATTAAGTTATAAAGATGCTACTGAATTAGTTAAAAGTAAAAGATTCATTATCTTTACTCCATTACCTAATTTTGATGAAGCTCTTAAGCATTATGAGGATAAACTAAATAGTAAGTAATTATATTATTATGATAATATGATAGCTTAATAAGTAATGCTGTAAAAAGGTGTTGTAACCTTTTTGGGTGCAAAAGATACCTTTTTACTTTGTTTAAGAGGTGCTTTAATTAATGTAGGTTTATATCTTAATTTATATGGTTTGAGTATAAAACTACATTTACTAAATCTTTCAACATATGATTCCATAAAATCAGTAGGATTAGTATAATTCATACAAATAAACTGGCATCCTAAGTAATAAGATGTATAAAAATTGAAGTTTTCTTTGTCACGTTTTTTAAAGAATGGGATTACTCGTGTTAAATTTCTTTTATTGAACTCTTTAAGTTCATTAGGATCATAACTCTCTTTAACTTGCATGTGATTCATATCTCTAAAATTAGAATTTTCTCCTGAATTAAGATTACAAATTTCTTCCATTTTAGTATTTTTAATATCACCACTTGAAACAATAATAATTTTTCCAATTAATTTTTTTATAGGTGTAGTAGCCAAATTTGTGGCAGTATATTTGCCTTGATAGGCATATTTTTTAGATAGAAAACGATGGAAAAAATGTTTCTTCAGGATATCAGCACATTTATCTATTGTATCTTTATTATACCATGTTTTAAAATTTATATTTAAGAAAAGAGGATCTCCAGGATTGGTAACATGCACTCCTGAAAAAGCATACTTAGCTACAGTTTTACACGCTTCGTCCAAAGTTATATAGGTAGTATATCTCCAATTACCTACTTGGTCGCCATTACATACAATAGGTGTAGTGCATGTATTAAAATCTTTATTATACACATCTAAATCAATATACCTTGCTCCACACATTAAAACTCTTTTGATTGATTCACAACTAACATAATCATAATAGTTTGTGCAAGGTAAATAAGATTTATATGATGAGGCTACATAAAAATCACATAACTTGAAATTACCTCTCATAATTTCTTGATTGTATTGAATTGGAACTAAACTTTTTATTTTACTTTTATAAACATCCATCTTATTAAGATAACGATTAACCCTATTAGCAAAAACAAAAATATACACTGAAATAATTGTAACCAATATTGTTCCTATAATAACTTGTGTTTTATACTTTTGAACAAATTGTAATAATTTTTCTCGTTGTTTTTTAAAATTACTTACGGCTTTTACAGCTTGAGGATTATCTTTTATACTGACTATAGAGTTTTTTAACTGTTCTAAAGTTTCAGCTTTACTTGCCATTACTTATTATATAAGAAGATAATCTATTTATTGTTTATTAAAAAATGCTAAACGTTTATTTCTTAATTCAGTTCTTGAAAGAGGTTTCACATCATCGACATGTGTATCTATTTCAGTGTTTTGTTTAAGTATAGTTTCAGGAACATCGGTATTCATTATAACTTCTTTACTTGCTGAAAATGTATTATTTAGCATATCTTCATGATTTAAGTTATGAAAGTCTTCTTCTCGAAAAGTTTTTGCAGGTGAATCAAATTCTACATTAAGATCAGTATTATTTACCATACATATAAAATATGGTTCCAGTTCTTGAACTACAACATATGAATTACCTATAGTAATTATATCATCAACTTTTAGAAATTTATATTTGTTTGTAATGATAAATTCTAGCTCTTCTTTTAGATTTTCTGTAAATATATCTGAATCACTTGGTTTGAATTTTATTTTGGTTGCTTGAGGTGGCATAAATAATTCTATATCAATAGACGTATCAGAATCGGGCGATAATAGTAAATTATCGTAGATATCATTAGGTAAAAATATAATACCTGGTGGTGCAGTAAATTCTTTACATGAAACATAGTCTTCAACACAAATAAAACTATCTGAATCCTCATTAACTATTTTAAAAATACAACCATCTTTATTACTGATTAATTTATCTTGATATTCTTCAAGTATATCAGAGTTTAATATTGCTGAATTGGAATTTGAAATACAAATCTTATTAGTATTATTAATAAATGCTTCAGGATAAGCTTTAACCTTCATATGCTAATTACTATTTGAATATAAAATTATATTCAAATTTTAACAAATTTATATTAATCAACCTCTTCAATTTTAGGTCCATCATCACTACCTACATCTCCGCCTGGCATTCCACCTGGCATTCCGCCTGGCATTCCGCCTGGCATTCCACCTGGCATTCCACCTGGCATTCCGCCTGGCATTCCGCCTGGCATTC
>MDTG01292743.1_pt1 | contig 10327 bp, 7 predicted proteins | sample 811421 | NCBI WGS metagenome assembly MDTG01 (sample SAMN05326645, study PRJNA326480) | marine metagenome | isolation source: seawater | place: Pacific Ocean: South East | collected 2011
ATCTCCTCCTGGAATTTTTTCTCTAGTAACTTGAGCCCAGTGTACAGCTTTTTCTACGCTGGATGTGATGTCATTCAGGATTTTCCTAGAAGATTCTCCCTCGTAAGAAGATGTTAATTGATCATTCTCATCAATTGAAACATGTATGCCAATACCGTGTGAGGTGAAAACCCCTCCGTACTCAATTCCACTACTTGTGACCAATGCTCCAGCTCCAGCTCCTACACCGATTCCACCTCCTACTGCTACTGCTCTTGAATCCAACTCAGTAACTTTAGTTAGCACCTGGTCACCTTGTTCCAATAAGTCCTCAGGAGTCATCTCTAGAATTGCTTTATCCTTCATCCCTCCCACTTCAGTTGCAGATTTATTTCCTGGCAGTTCAAAACCTTCGATCGAAGGTGAACGTTTGGCAATACTCAATGCTTGTTCAATCGCTCTTGATGCAGAATTGATGTCGACCAAATGAGCGTAGCCATACCGGCCATCTTCTACTATTCTTATTCCAAATCCTCCATCTCCTCCGCCAGATGCCATAGAAATTCTCCCGGCTTCAATCTCCATCGAATGACCATATCCTTGGTTTGCGTAAATTTCCCATTGCTGAACATTTGCTTTTTCACATTCTGCACCTATTGCAAGTGCAGAATCCATTAACCTTTCAACCGCATCATCTGGAATCATAATCATCCCACCAGTGCTTCACGAATTCTCATCAATGGACCACCATCTCCAACAGGAACAGTTTGTCCTTTACCACAGAAACCTGGTGCTGCCAGACGTGCATCTTTAGTTAACCCATTAACATCTTTTAGAATTTCTAGAGTCATTCCTGAAACACTGACATCTTTAACAGGACGAGATAGTGATCCGTTCTCTATAATCCATGCTTCTTGAGCAGCGAATTGGAAAGAACCCCTGCCAGTATCGACTTGTCCTCCACGACTTCCGCAAGCGTATACTCCAAAATCAATATCTTCAATTAATTCATCTAGATCTCTGTGTGTTCCACCTTGTATTACAGTATTAGACATTCTAACCAGTGGGTGATGGAGTCCATCTTGAGCTCTTGCTCCTCCATTAGGCTCGATACCAAATCGATGAGCAGTCTCTCTGTGGTTTAGATATTCAGTTAGTACTCCATTTACGATTAGATTCTTCGGTCTAGTATTTACTCCCTCGTCATCTATCGGATAACAACCATATCCGCCTCTCATGGTAGGGTCGTCTACTACTGTGCATATTTCTGAGCCAATAGTTTCTCCAAGGCGACCTTCAAGACATGAGTCCCCTGCCGCAACTAAATCTGCTTCACAAGGATGACCCAATGCTTCATGAATATACACTCCTGTCAAATCTCTATCTGCAACTAGTGGCATTCTTCCAGAAGGTGCTCTTTCTGCAGAAAGCAGCCTTAGTGCTGAAATCTTAGCATTTCGGCCCATTTCTCCGAGATCACAAGCTTCGATTACCTCGAGGCCACCTTCTCCTCCATGCCTCATTCTATAGGAGACAACTTCATCACCATCTCTGGCTGTAACCATCCCATTAATCAGGCTCCTTTGGAAAGACCATGTGCGATTCATTCCTTCACTGGTTATGAGTTCAGTGTGGATATGTTCATCAGACCATCCTGTTGCGGTAGAAACTATTTTTTCATCATCCTTTGCTTCATTGTCTACCGCTAACATCATCTCAATTATTTGGTCTAGATCGGTATCACGTACATCTTTGGCACTTTTCCAATGAATTTCATCTTCAATAATCGGGACCTCTGCTAATTCAACCATATTTTGTGATGGTGAACGCCTTGCTGCGACAGCCTTTGCTAATCTAAAGGTTGATTCGATTTGTCCTGTAATAGACTCGATATCACTTGTAGAATGTACACCCCATGCACCATCTGCAAGTATTCTCATAGTAACCCCTACTTCTTGACCAGGTATCGCTCTCTCAAGTTTTCCGTCTTTCAGAGATGCAGTGTTTGTAGTCTCACTAACTAATCGAATTTCTGCATAATCAGCACCTAATCTAGTAGCCATATCAAGCGCTTTTGAGATTTTGTCCTCATCTAGCATTCTGCCACTTGAGAACGGGGATTCGGCTTGCCGAGTTTTTACTACCATATTCCGACGGTAAAGCAGGAACTCTTTGACCCTTACGAAATTTAGCGCATATCTGCGAGATGAATATGAGCTATAGCAGCATTTTCTAAATCACTAGATGTAATACCCATTCTTTCAGCATCGAAAATGCCGACATGTGGTCGATCTTCAAGTATTTTGAAACCCATTATCTCAGCATGTTCTGAGAAATTCTCATCAATACCCTCTGCTGAAAGATCTACAATCCAAGCCTCAGTATCTCCTTTACACAAACCTGCACGCTTGAAACTTGTAGCTATGTGATGTGTTCCAGAAAGGAGGCGTATGAATTCACCATCTAATGAATTTGATTTCATAGTTGAACGGTCTTTATTTCTTTGAAGTACATTGTAAGCAACCCAAGCATGAATATCACTGGCTAAACATTTCCCACTAATTAGTGCCCAGTATGATGACTTTCTTTTCTCAATCCATGACATAGCCAAGGCACGAGGGTCATCACATGGCTCATCCAAAGCGACTCTCCTGCAGGGGAATATCGGTGCGGTCACAACATTCGCAGAGCATCATCTGTTTCAATCCTGACGCTCTCCAGGAAGTGGTTCATCATCAGTTCGTGGCTTTTTCTTTTTACCATCGACCGATAGAAGTCTAACAGATTCCATAATTTTCCCAACTAAGTTAGGACCCCAGCCTCGCATTGATTTTAGAGAATCTAATTCTTTAGGAGACATCTGTAGTAAGTCAGCAGGGGTTCTAACTCCTATTTTGGACAATGTCCTAGCACGATTTCGTCCTATGTTTTTTACTTGAACTAGCTGTAGCAAATCCTCTTTACATCCTGCTCTAACTCTGGACCTTGTCAACTCAATCATTCCTACAAGTTGAGCAACATATCCTAAGTGTTCTTCAGCGAAAATATCGTCTCTAAGAAGTATTTCTCTTGCTGCATGTAACAACCAAGCCATCAAGTCCGTTCTCGAATGAACATCTCCAGGAGTAACTCCGATTGCCTTTTCAATTTCCCGAAGATCATCCTCTTCGTACCACATTTCGGTACACCATGCACTTTTCACTAAACCCATAGCCCTTTCATCGATTGGACTTTCTATCAGGAGTTCATCTTCGACTAGAGCCGCTTTTTGCCTCAATGTACTGCCAAATTCTAGTTCACTAGACTTAGGCCATAACGAAATGAAATCTGGAGTTGCTGCTACTAGATGACATAAACCAAAATTTGTAACTGGCAAACTTTCTCTGACTAATCTCCTTACCGCACGACGCAATCCGTCTAATAGAATATCAGCAGATAGTGGATCAATATATAGCTGTGAAATCCTCTCTCCCATAGGAGTTGCCTCATATTCTGTATCCAATGCTTCAACATCGTAAATCTGCGGAACAGAAATTGCGATTTTTGAAGCCTTTTGGAATCCAAAAGTGGCTTCAATCGGTTCTTTTGATTTTTCAGATAAGATTTTCACTCCAGATGCATTTTGTGCTGCATCCACCCAAGAAGGAGTTTCATCATCCCATGATTCATTGATAGTTCCAATACTCTTTCTCCGAATGAATCTCTTATCAACTAGCCATCTAAGCATGCTGTCAATATTTTCTTGGAGATAGGAATGAGTTTGTGAATGACCTAAGTAAGTACTTGAAAAGAATTCACCGATTGATTGACGAGAATTTAATCCGCCAGTTGCAATAGAAGAAAGTAAATGGAATCTTAAAGCAGGTTCAGCAGCTAACTTAGATGAAATATCTTCAACTGGGCCGTGAATATATTTGTCAGCAATTTCATCAGCAATCTCGCGGGGATCACCTCCTTTACAGGCCAGCCATGCCTCTCCTAAGGGATCATATCTAGGCCTACCTGCTCTTCCTAACATTTGTCTAACTTCCATCACAGGTAAATATCGACTCATACCATCGTCGTATCTCTTCAAATCTCTAATCAATACTCTTCGAGCGGGTAAATTAACTCCGGCAGCAAGTGTTGGAGTGGCACAAAGACAATGCAAAATTCGGTCTTTGAATGCATTCTCTATCAAATTCCTTTGTGTATGTCTCAACCCAGCATGATGGAAAGCAACTCCTCCTTTGACGCATTCTGATAGAATATCCCCCATGGCAGAATTAGAGTTTCTCGACAGTTTCTCTGATAAATCTTTGAGAGCAATTAATGAATCCGGATCATTCTTTGATAAATGTTTGAACATCCTTTGACCTAATTTCTTAGCTTCAGATTGAGCTGAACGTCTTGCAGCAACGAAAACCAGTAGTTGCCCACTTTGCTCATAGACGTCACTTAATGCGGCCCAAGCAACATGAGTTTTAGGGCCGCTAAGAGTACGTGGTGGATTTAGTTCGCCTGCAGTAGTCAATTCGCTTTTTTGAATTGCCCGAGGTTCCAAATCTAATTCAGCCAGCGTTGAGTATTCTAGACTGACAGGTCTCCATTCAGAGACAATTAATTCACTATCCAGCCAGTCTGCCAAATCTTGTGAATTTCCTACAGTTGCAGATAGAGTAATAATTTGTGACTCTGGTAGGTAATGTCTTATTCTTGCTAGATTCATCTCCATTGTTGGACCCCTATGGCTGTCATTCAGTAAATGGAATTCATCTGCTACTACAACTGATACCCTGCGTAAAACTTCGGGTTTTGAACGCATTAGAGAATCTAATTTTTCACTAGTGCAAACTAGAATATCACATTCATCGATTTGTCTAGCCTCATTAGGTGCATCTCCGATCCCTAACCCGATCTTAAGACCGAGATGATTTCCTAGTTCTTTCAACTCTTCGAGTTTTTCGCTTGCTAATGCTTTGAGTGGTACGATGTATATCCCTCTAGTGCCAATTTCTCTAACCATAATCTGATTTACAATTCCCATGAAAGCAACTAGACTTTTACCACTTGCAGTAGGGATGCATAACATTGTATTCTTTCCAGATAATACTGATGGCATCGCCTCGGCTTGTGGCGGATGAAGATTAGTTATACCCCAATCGTTTTCAAGAAATTTGACCAAACTTTCGGGTAAACCGAGTCGCGAGATAGCGCGTTCCGGGTCACCCATGGTTCCAAGTGGCGGTCAATAGTCCAAAAGGTAAGCGATTCATTCGCCGACATACCTAAGTTCTATCGTGGATGTGGCCCTTCCATGAGCGGCGACGACACCATGGTCAATGAGAGGCTTTCAGTCTTTGATGATGAACCAGATTTGAATGACTGGTTTGAGGTAATTTGTGGTTCGATTATGTCTGTAATCGGAATTTTTCAATTGATTTCCCCCGGAAACCTGGTTGATCCTGATGTGATGAGATGGTTCGCAGCAGCAGTTGCAATCTCAGGATTTGTATGGATTGCTCACGGTTTGAAAGATATGGCGATTAAAGAAGTACGCAAATCGATCGTACTTCTTGAAATGGGTTCCAAACAAGGTTCAGTTGATTACGGATTAATCAGAGATGTTATTCTAAATCCAGACGCATATGCTGAATTCTTGCTAAAGGAATATGAGAATGCATATTCCGATGGTGTAATTACCGAAAAAGAGCTTGAAGAATTGAAGACAATTCAAGAAGCCCTAGGAATTAGCGATGAAGACGCTGCTAAGATGGCCGTTAGAGGGGCAGTAAAATCTGCACTAGCAGATGGTAAAGTGAGCGATGAAGAGAGAAAGATGATTGATGAAGCAGCAAGTAGTCTTTCCAAAGCAAAGAGAACCAAACTTTCCAAGGCCCTTGACAGTGGTGAAATTTCATCTGAAGTAGAAAAGATTCTACAATCATTGGATGATAATTAATTCCAAATATTGTCTGAAACCATTTGACTTAGGATTTGTTTCGCTTTCTTCCTTCTACGGTTTTCAGCGATTATACCGATTAGAGATAGAGTAATACCTGCTATGACCCACAAGTGTTGTGATTCAATTAGTGGAGCCGAAGGTTGCACAGATTCAGTAGAATACATCAAGTTGTGACTTATGTCATTGCTCACCTCTATTTTGAACTCTAAATCATCTTTTAATCCATCAAGCATAGTGATTGAGATTAAGCTAGGATAGAGATTATCTTGCATTTGTCTCCACCTGCCTTCCGGGATATCAACTGGCCTAGTACCCCACGACGGGTCTTGAACTAAACCTAGACTGCCCGATGTAACCATTTCAGTTTTGAAATGAATTACATTGGAATCTGGAATTTCATCAACTACTAGTAATGCTTCTAACATTAGTAAATCCAGCACTAGAGTCCTTGCTGCCAGAAGTATGAAGGTTCTTGAATGTGAATCCAATAACTGATCTGTAGGACTTGTTGTACTCTTATCTGCAACTTTTGCGAAAATTAGAGATTCTAAATCCAATTCGTATATTTGAGGAATATGTAGTTGCCAACGTCCATCATCCAATTGCCATGCCGAATCAGTTTCTAAGCGCACAGACAATGTTTCTCCATCTAGCATACCAAATGTTGAACCAACATGTAATGCTCTAGAAGATGGAGGAGTTGCTGGATGTGAAGCGTGCCATAACTGATCCAGTCTAGTATCAATTAGTTCTTCAAGACTCATTTCATCAGATGATTGCATTTCACTACTTACTGCCCAGAGTGGAGATACTATTCCGCCTATAATCAAAATTAGTACACCTGGGACGAATAATCCATATCGAATGGGCTTAGATGTCGTGTCTTGTTTAATTTCTATAAATAAGCCTACTAATATCGCAAGTGATAGAATTAGCACCATTGTACCTGATGCAGAATCAATGTCTTGAGATCTACTTTCATCTCCTTTCATACCTAGGCCTTCCCATTCCCATGATGAATAATCAAAATCTTCTGGTGAGGTAGGACCTAATCCTTCGAATGCGATTAAACCAGCCCATTGGTATGGTTGAAATGCATTCATTCTACCACCGATGCACATGTCATATTCGCCTACTGGCAAAGCTCTCCATTGCCATGTTAGTCTTGTTTCACCGTTTGTTATCTCTGAAGTCAAATCAGGAGTAGGTGCCATTCTACGATCTGGCAATATTAAGTCTGGTTGTCCATGAGATTGCTCAATTTCTGATGGAACTGTTTCCCAGACAAATGTAATTCGTAAAATTTCATGATTACTTACCTCAAATGTCCAACAATCTCTGTCATCTTCAACAAGTGCTCCATAATGATTTGTTTCAAACTCAGTTGCTCGAGGTGAGCTATCTGAGGAGGGTTCGTCAACATCCCTTTCTTCGACATTCTCTGACCACAAAATATCAAGTTTCATGAATGAAGATCCACGTAGATTTAATTGCCAAGTACCTGGTCTTTCAACTTCAAATTGTAGTAATATTTTGATTTCTTCCTCAGGCCACAGTAATCGATTACCCCCAATTTCGAGGGGTTCATCCTCGGCATAATGTGGCCCAGAAATACCGTCTGTAGGGTTAGAATCTCCTTCAAACTCAATCACTGTAGTAGATTGAGCAATAATTATTGTAACCTTTAGATCTGGTCTTGATAAACCAATAATATCATCTTGGTATCTTAAATCGACCTGAAGTTCATCGATCACATCGGGAATTAAAGCGATTTCACTTTGCTTTGGATGCATTGGTAATTCGATGAATACGATTTCAGGAGATACTGGAGTTGCAGAATTAATGGTTCCCTGAATGTTTTCTTCTCCTGTATGGAACTCTGTTAATGTACAATCATCGATATTATTGCAAGAGAACCAAAGTTCTCCTCCTCCTTCTTCAGAATCTATTGCGGCCATTGAAACCGGACAGCAAATCAAGCAGAGGAACAAGATTGCTAAGAGCCTCCGCATGGGTTCTTGTCAGGAAATGTTCCTAATCACTGTGACGCTTTGTTGGGTATGTCTTGTAACACAGTTCTGCAAATTCTGCAGAGATACCGCCCTCTGCTTGCTTTCTGTCTTGGATATTCCTTGTTACATGTATTGCAGACCCATAGCCAACTAGCTTTCTCTTTACGTAGCATTTCAGTGAATTCCGAACCCATCTGCGATGATTTTTCACTAGGCCATAAACTCTCAAGAGATCGGAATGTAGAATCATGTGCAGTATAGCCTAGTGCGTGAACAAATTCATGATGCATCACCCACGCAGCGTAAGGTTTCCATTTTTCAGATAACAATCTAGGGTGTAGATCAATAACTTCTACCTCTTCTGGGACACTCGGTTTCAAGACTCCTTTCTTCCATCTTGTAACTCCATGTCTTTGAGTAGCATTCTTTCTTAATACTCCTAAATCTATCTCAGTAAGGCTAGTAAGTTTATCTTTACTCCAAATATCCATCGAATCCATGACCTCGATTACAAAATCTCTAAGTGAATTTAATTCAATTGATTGGGAGGTAGATGGTTTAGCCATTCATGACCACCGATGATAGGCAGGATGTCCTTCTTTAACTGCAACAAAAAGACCCTTTCCCGTTGCACATATCTTGCCATCAGCAGATAATGTCATTTTTACATTAGCTCTATCTTCAAACAATTCATCGATCTCTGCTAGTATGTGTAATTCAGTACCTGCAGGAGTAGGCCTTCGCAAAGATATACTGTAATTTGCAGTTACTGTACATGGAGGTTCGTCGGCACCGGAGGCATCCATTAGTGCAATTGCTGCTGCCCAGTTACCATGACAATCTAGAATACTTCCAATTATCCCTCCATTAATCATTCCAGGAAATGCTTGATGTTCTTCTGATGGAGTAAATCGCATTTCCAATCCTTCTTTACATCGATATGAATCGATTTGCAAACCTTTGAGGTTAGCAGGACCACAACCAAAACAAATCGAAGTGGGGGCATACTGTCGTTGAACTCCTTCTCCCATGGTTGTGGAAGTAATAGACGGTTGATTTGTTTATCCTGTATCCATCACCTTGATGATACATCGATTAATGGCCCAGCATGGCGGGGAAGAAGAGGACGGTAAGAGTCGCTCATGAACTCCCTAAAACAAGACGTTTAGCGATTAAAAAAGCTCTTCAGGAACACGAATCAGAAGACAGACCAGAATGGGACAGATCGTCAGATTGGGACGTTACTCGCTTCTTACGTAAAAGAATCAAACCTGGTGAGATGAGAACCATCAAGTTACCATTATTGGATGTCGACATGGGTGATTCTTGGCCAATACCTGTCACAGTTTTCCATGGTGTCAGGCCAGGTCCAGTGGTAACAATAATCGGTGGAACTCACGGTGATGAATTGACAGGTCCAAGTGCATGTACTAATCTTCTGTCTTCAATTTTCACAGGACCTGATGGAGCACTCGACCCATCTTCAATGGCTGGAACTGTTAGAATAGTACCTGTTCTAAACATGCCCGGATATCGTGCTAAGTCACGATATTTCCCTGATGGCAGAGATCTAAACAGAGCCTTCCCTGGTAAAGCCAAGGGGAATACAACTTCTAGAGTTGCTTATCGAGTTAGGAAGAAGTTAATCGAAGATTCAGATGTAATTATTGACCTGCATAGTGCTGCATCCGGACGATCCAATATGCCACAAATACGTGGTGATTTATCTCATCCAGAATCTAATTTGTTGGCTAAAGCTTTTGGAATTGAGGTCATACTTGACAGTAGACCTCCAAAAGGAAGTCTTCGTAGAATTGCCAATGAAATGGATATTGCAGCAATTACATATGAAGGAGGCGGAGCAAATTGGCTTGATCAGGCATCAGTGAAAGTTGCAGTTCATGGTTGCTTGAATGTTCTTCGCGCATTGAAAGTTATTCCTAAAAATCCCAGCAGACCTAGGTTCAGACTTAATGCAGGAGGATCTACGTGGTTGAGAGCAGGAGAAGGCGGACTTTTGGATATGTTCGTCAGTCCTGGAAGTGTTGTTGAGAAAGGCGACGTACTTGCAACAATTTCCGACCCAGGCTCTCCAGGTTTATCCGTAGATATTGTTGCTCCAGATAATGGGTTGTTGATTTGCACCGCAACCAATCCTTTCGTAACAGCAGGTACTCCTGTGGGCCATTTCCTGCCAATTTCTAAACATATAGATTTACTTCGCACCCAAGTTGATTCCCGTGGAGTTTTAATCGTAAACGGTAGTCAAGGAGAAGCAATTTGGCGAGAAGAAGAGGATGAAATGGTAGAGATCGATGTCAAGGGTGAATGGTTGGGAGGATCAGTAGATGCCGAATGGAATCCAATCAATGCTGAAGAAAACGAAGAAGAA
>MDTG01301965.1_pt1 | contig 10327 bp, 9 predicted proteins | sample 811421 | NCBI WGS metagenome assembly MDTG01 (sample SAMN05326645, study PRJNA326480) | marine metagenome | isolation source: seawater | place: Pacific Ocean: South East | collected 2011
TATCATCACTGCTGTAAGACGTTTTAAATACGTCTAAGAAGGGGTTTGGCCACAGTCTTACACCGCCATATGCGTGTACTTTACCTGTTCTAGGATTAAGTTTTTGCCAAATATGTAGTTTGTCAGCATTCTCAACTGCTGGTTTAAATTTACCCGTAAAGTTCACTTTATCTACATTACCGTCTATAGTCCAAAAATAAGCATTATTATCTTGTTTAGCAATTTGTAATAGTTGCTCTTTTAATGACTCATCAACATTATCATATAAGTCATAACGATTCCATTCTGGCATTTCACTTGCTTGTTTAGGCATTAATTTTAAATTATCAAATGTATTGTTTACTATATCTTTTTCTGTAAACGTATTTTCTAGGAAAAGGTTAGTGGGACATAATCTAATATCTGTATGCTCGCCATTTTCATTTTGCCACACATGAACGTTTTTTATGTCCCACTGAGTTGGGTAGTAACTAAAGTCGAAAGATTGACAGACCTGTACGCAATAGTCAACTACCCAAAACATATTTGTATCAGTTTGTTTAGCACATTCTTGATAAAATTTACTAACACCTTGTTTAACATCGTCTGCTGTCATATAATAAACAGGATATTGTTTTTGTGTGCTACATACTTCTCTAATGTATTTTGGTCTTCCTTTTGTTTGCTCTGCTTTTGGAAATAATGTTACACCACCATAATCATATTGTTTACCAGTAACTGGATTTAGTTTTTGCCAGGTATGTGTTTTACCTTCATCCCATACGTCAGGTATAAAACCAAAGTCAAAATTTTGCTCTACTTCTACATCTGAATCTATTACCCAGAACCAATTATTTTTGCTTTTTAGACGACCTTCTTCTTCTGTGCTAAATTTTTCAAAGTCGAGATCTTTAAATGGTGCTATGTTGTGAATAACAATTTCTGCGTTACTGTGAATTTTTGGCACCCAATGTATTCCACCAATCTCCTTTGGATATTTGTGCTTTAGTTGATCTCCTAAATGAAAAGTGTGTATCATGCTTTTTTGAAAATCTGGTGGTGTCCAATTTACTTCTTCATCAAATTGATATTCTTTGTCTATTACCCAGCAATCTTGAGTAACATTTTTATAATCAATATTATCAACATACAGAATTGGATATTGCTTATATCCTGTTGGAGAAGAACTAATATACTTTACGTTATCCGCATTGTACTTTGTAGGTATAAGTTTTACTCCTCCACAACGATTGTCACTTACATTTGTAACACTTTTAGGATATTTGTGGGTAAGTTGATTTGGTATTTTAAAAACATGTATTGTTTTTTGATCGTATCTATGTGGTACATATCTAAATACATTATCTACTTCATGTTCACTATCTATTAACCAAAACATTCTAGTTCTACTTTTACGAGCAAATGATTCTATATTATTCATATCGTCTGTATAAAAAATATCGAATCTTACAGGACAAACATCTTCTTGATATTTGTGTTTTGTCATATCAAATTGTTTATGTAAAAGTCTTACGCCGCCGCAACGTATATCCCATGGGTCCACATTGTCTATAGGATATCTTTCTTCTAAATGTCCAGGTATTTTAAATACATGAATATATTCTCTTTCATGCTCTGCTGGTACAAAAAGTAGTTTTCCATTGAAGTCATAGTCTCTATCTACAATCCAAAACCAATTTGTTTTACTGCGTTTTGCATATTCTGTATAAGTGTCAGCATCAAACTCGTCGTCCTCTACAAAAAATACATCGTATTCTTCGTCTTCGATCGGACAAGCAGGATGTATTTTAAGTTCTGTTTCTGTATATATCCCAGCAGGAGATATTTCTTTACGCCAATTTTTTGGCACTAATCTTATACCGCCCATTGCCATTGGATACTTTTCTGTAAGTTGATAAGGCATACGAAAACAATGAATCATATTTTCTTCAAAAGGACTAGGCACCCAATCAAAAGTTTTTACATTTGTTTTATAATCTATATCAACTAACCAAACATAATCATCGTCTAGTATGTCACGTTGAGCATATTCATCTACATTCTTTACATATAAAATAGGATATGTTACCGTGGCATCTAAAAATTTATGAAACTTTGTATCTGCCTTCTTCCATTCTTTTGGATATAATTTTATACCACCTTCTTCGTCAGGATACTTATGCTCTAATTGACCTCGTAAATGAAAACTATGTATAAACGTAGGTTCAAAATTGTCTGGTGCCCAATTGATGTCATCTGTTAGTTTATAGTCTGGATCAACACACCATACGTGAGTGGCGTATGGATGTATATCAAAATAATCTACTGGTGTACTTGTTTTTAATATATCAAACTTTCTTTTACAGACAACTTGATTTATTTCTTTAATACCTAAAGATTCTTTTTTAGGTACTAGCCTTACTCCACCATAATTATTCTTGTCCCATTTCCAAACATGTTCATATTGGCGATCATAATTATTAGGAGTATAATCTAATACTTCAAAGTCAATAATTTGAATATTAGGTTCTATAATCCAATATAATGATGTTTTAGGATTAATGTTTCCTTCATCAGAAACTTGTTTAGCAAAAGGATAATTTTCCTTTAAACTGTTATTATCTCCTATGTAAAATATATCATACATCTTGTTCTGGACTATACCTTTCTAATAAATCATCAACATATACATCAATACGTTTAACACTATTATCGACGTCGTTAAACTTCTTTTCGAGTTCTTCTCCCCAAACAGGACAGATACCCCTGTGGTTAGGAAGTGTACCACCACATGTCGGGCATATACCTTGTAATTTTTTCTTAATCGTCCTTAGTATATACGGGGACGTTGTATTTTTCTTCGAAGTCTTTGGCATCTTTCTCATCGTTGACTATAGGCATGCCTTTGATATTTAAACTAGTATTCAATACCATTGGGCAACCTGTTTTAAAATTAAATTGCGTCATTAATTCATATAAATCCGGGTGCTGTTCTTTATTAACAGTTTGTACTCTACTTGTACCGTCTGCGTGTACAATGGCAGGAAACTCTTTTGGTTTTTTACATTTTGCTACAAACTGCATATATGGTGCCTCATTACAATTACTAGGCATCTCAAAATATTCGTGTACATACTCTTGAAGTATTATAGGAGCAAAAGGTCTAAATTCTTGCCTACGTTTAATAGCATTAACTTTGTCCTTTATCTCTTCCCCTCTAGGGTCAGCACATAACGTTCTATTACCTAATGCTCTAGGTCCAAACTCTGCTTTGCCGTTTGCTATTCCAAATATTTCACCTTTAAGCAAACTTTTTAAAGACTTTTTAATTGGGTATTTGCCTTCTATATCATATCCTAAGTAAGGACCTTCCCATTTGATTTTTTTACCTGTAAGTTTATGATAATGAAGTGCGGCGGCTCCGAGACTGCTACCAGCATCTCCTGGGTTAGGCATAATGTGTACATTTTCAAACATAGAAAACAAATTACTATTCGCTACACAATTGAGAGCAACACCGCCCATAAAAACTAAATTATTACTCTTAGTCTTTTTCAATGCTTGTCTGGCATATTCAAATATCTTCTTTTCTGCTATTGCCTGAGCACTTGCGGCAATGTCATAATCTATTTGGGTATGGCCATACTCGTCTAAATTACTTAACTTATTTCTACCCAAATAAGACTTTGGCAACCCACGTTGTAAATTTACTTTCATAGCAAGTGGGTGCTTTTTATCTTTGAAAAATTCTTCTTCCATTGAACTTTTGAATATAGGCTTGCCATAAGCCGCCATGCCCATTAATACATATTCATCTTCCATAGGCTTCAAACCTACGTGGGCAGTCATGGCACTATAAAACAATCCTAGACTGTTAGGGAACCAAACACTATCTAATTTTTTTAGTCTGCCACTTTGCCAATGCCACAAAGTAGCGGTATCAAATTCTCCTATTGCGTCTATTACCATAACAGCACAATCTTCAAACTTACTAGTGAGTACACCAGCGGCCGCATGGGTTTCATGATGCCAGTATGATTTTATTGGAATACCAGATAGTTCAGGAAAGAATTCTTTGATCCATGCTTTCATAGAGTGTTCTCTGAGTGCGGACCAGTTACCGGCGTATATGTTTCTTAATTTTTTAGCAAAGGACTTTTCGTGTAGTACAATTACATCTGGCTTGCCAAACGTCAGGCAGTCAGCAATCATTTCATGATTGAGAAAAGGATCGTTTTTGTTTTTGCTATATCTTTCAGAATGTGAAGCATACAGAATTTTACCGTCTTCGACAACAGTTGCCGCGGCATCATGAAACTGAAAACTTAATCCGAGAATTCGCATATTTTATCTGTAAATGAAAGGATCTCTTTTTCTTAATTCTTCAAGTCTTTTCTTGATGATCTTTTCTTTTTCAGATAATGATGTTTCTTCTGATTCGTCTTCGCCGTACCTGCCACGATCTTCATTACCGTCAGCATTAAGTTCTGTGAGTTCTTTCTGTGTTTTTTTAAAGTCTGTCATAATACTATTTATCGCGTTTTAGTAGTTCATCAAACAAATTATTGAATATGTTTAAGGCATTATCAATACTAAAAAAATGGTGTCTATTGTGTTCTAGTTTATCCTTAATAACATTAATATCCAAATCGCTTTCACAGGCTTTCTTGACTACATTGCCTATAAATTTTATTCTATCACCGTGATCGCTTATACGATCATAGGACTCATCAAACCATTCTGGGAATGTTTCAAAGCCTAGTTTATGTAGTCTCTCTAATGCGCCTGGGTGCGTGATTAGTATAAACGGGTGTCCGTACATGATAGGTTTAAATGTTTTTTCTGTTAAGAACCCAATATCATTTGGTGCTTTTTCATAGTATGCTGTATTTTGATGATCCGGTATATACTGTTTAAATATCCCAGGTTGCGATATTAAATCAGGTGTAAAAGAACTTTCGGGTGCTATAGTAAACTCTGTGTTAGCATACCATTCCCAATTTACCCACCTGTCTCTAAATTCATAATTGTTACTGTTTACATGATCATTAAACATATCTGGATTCACAGCATGTTTGTTGTCGATTAAGTCGTCATCAATAACTAGTGGTAAAACTTCTTTTAGGCTATTATACTTTTCCATATTAAAAGAGTTATCGTTAAACGAAGAAGTAAAAATGTGGTTAATACCCGAATACGTTCCAAATTTTTCTACTCCATGATTGTGAAAAGGTTTATTACTGTCTATAGAAAATCTAGCACTTACAATGCCTTTGTCAATCAAATTATTTTCGTTTAAGAAATTTACAAACCAAATTCTATGATCTTTCATATAGTTATTTAGACATAAAAACTTTTTGGCTTTATTGTTGTTATAGAATACATCAGGTTCAAAGTTTTTATAAATCAATTTACTGCGTTCGTCATTGTCTGAATATATTTTATTTCCCTGTAACTCGTGTAACAAGAAAAATTCTATATTGACAAAGTCTATGCCAAACTCCTGCTTTAGTAAATTCTTTCTTGACATCTTGCCAGGTTCCATATATGGTATGTCATGTGCGGCATATAGATATTTCACAAAGTCTGTTTTTGGAAAGTTTGAATGTAACCAGAAAAACAATCTGTGTAAACTGTAAGACTCTGCTTCGAAAGAATTGTCAATACACATTGTTATATCTTCGTCGTGTGCTATTTTCCACATATGATACGGAACTATGTAACTATGTAGTCTGTGAAAAATCACTATTACATTATTGTAATCTGCTTTTGCTTGTTTAATTACATTATGAAAGTTTCTAACAGCATCACTAGACTCGATATATTCTATTTCTATATCTTTGTCTAATAATTCTATAAATTGGGAAGGGCCAATATTTTCTTCAAAATGTATATGCGATTGATTTTCTAATTGTCCTAAACTATATGGCTGGTCCCAGTGATCTTTGTATAGCATGTCGTTGTTTTTCCATTGCTTATACTCTTGATAGTGTACATCAGGGTGTGGATCTATTTCTGGAAAAATGTGTGTAGGAGCATATTGGTCATTTGGATTTTCATTATAATAACTTACCAATGCGCCTTTGTTAAAAGAAAGTATTTTTAAATCGTCTTTCAAATTATCTCCTCAACAAAACTGTCTATGTAATTCATTAGTACTTCCTTATTATAAAAATATCTATAGTTGCGTATTATCTTTTCTAATGTGTTGTTATTTACTCTACTCGAATCAAAGTTTTTGATAATTTCAATAAATGCTTTGTATCGTTTAGTGTTATTACCACTCCAGTCATAAAAATCATTACAATTAAATTCTTCATGGAAGTGTTCAAAGCCTTGGTCTGATAAACATCGCATTGTGCCTTTCATACCAAAAGGAATAAACATATGGCCATACTGTATTGGTTTGTAAACTTTTTCAGTAAGAAATGCTCTCGATGGTATATATTTGAAATCAAATAAAACTTTAGGATAAGCATCTATAAACGAAGATTCGTAGTATGTTTCAACTGCTAATGAAAAGTGAGAATTTTTGTATAAGTCATTTGTAAAACTTCTGTCGTCAATTAAATCTGTAGAATTATCTTTGTCTGTCTTTACTTCTATGTTTTCATTTAAGTCTTTAATGATCATTTGTCCAGGATATGTTTTTAACTTTTTAAGCAGACTATCAGGTGTTTCACCATATATCATAAGTTCTTCGATCATTCTAGTAGAATGCTGATCAGTATAGTATAACTCACTTATTAATGGTTGTACAATATGAGATTTAACAGGGTATTGCCATCTTCTGGAAACATAATTGTTATCTATTAAATCAAGTTCTCTTAATTTTTCAATAAGTGCCATTCTATGGAATCTAGGTCTATTATTTAAACACAGAAAGTCTTTAGTTTTTTCTGAATTAAAATTTTCTATTATCTGTTTTTCAGAGGTTATATTACTCATCTGTACCTCTTCAGCAAAGTGATTATTTAATCCAGAACTTCCAACTAAAGTTTCATTGACTCTAAAATAATCAAAATACTTTAATTTTGTATTTGTATATTTTTCAAATTCTTCTTCATATGTAAAGTCATTGTTAAACTTGTTGGAACCTACAATAAATGTTAATTTATTTTTGGGTTTGTATTTGTCATTAAATAATTTTAATATTGGATAGTAGTAAGAGTAAACAAATGCTTCAAAAGTTGCGTCTACAATAATCTGAGCATCAATACTTAACATCTTTTGTACATCGTCATCCGTAAGGAATACCAGTACATCAGCATGAATTACAAAAACATCAGCATGTTCTAATTTAGGATCGTTAAAGTCGTGTATAGGATTTATAATAAAATTATACTTAGAGTAGTTTAATGTTTTTCTAACACCAAGACTATCAAAAATATGTGCGAAATGCGGTATGCCTATGTTAGTACTCTGTGAATAGTTTATACCCGAATTAAGATCTTCGCAAAAAATCTTCTCTTCAATTATTGCTGGATTACTTCCCCAGTTGTTCATATCTGAATAAAATAGATAATGCTTGTTTACAACCTTTTCATCTGTTTTATTGTAACATACTATTCTAATATCACTCATCGCGTAACTCGACTAATTTAGGAAACACTTCTCGCCAATCTTGCTCTCTAATTAAGTCGAGTCTATCGTTATAGACTTTAAACTTTTCCCAACCATCTTGGTTCCATTCATCATTATCAAACATGGATAATAGATTTCCTAGGCCATGGTGATTACCAAAGTCTTTTCTAAATTGTGAGTGTATCTGTGTTCTTGCTTCTGGGTGTATTATTTTAGGACTTAAAAAATTAGGATCATAAACATAATTCAAATGAACATGTAATCCTAATTCTTTTGTTGCCCACTTATGAAACTCTCCTAGGTAAGGATAGTTATAGGCACTTACAGTTTGACATATACTGGTTTCTATCCAGTCTTCTGCCATAATCTGTTCTAAGTGATTTGTTACAGTTTCCCAATTACTTGGGTGTCTTATATAATGATTACGTTCTCCAATATCATCAATACTAGCACTAACCATTATCTTGCCAAACTGTTTCCAAATATCAAATGTTTTATCTGGTAAGTTTGTCATATTAATATTATACCATAGAGTCATATTTTTTGCTCTATCGGCCGCTATTAATTTTTCTAAGTATTCCCAATGCTTTTTAATCAGTGTAGGCTCTCCGCCATTAATATAAACTAATTCTAAATTGGGTGCGGAATCAAATAAGTCCTCCCAAAAAGCATCTTCTTCTGGCCACTTGTATTCGTCTTTGTCTATGTTACCATATTTCGTAACGAAGTCCAAAGTTGCTTCAATTTTCTTGTAATCATTACGCCACTGAGATGAACTTGCTGGATTACAAGTACGACACCTGACATTACACAAATTACCAAGACGCAACTCGACAAAACGAAGATCCATATCAATGTGCCCATCTTCTCCAACAAGTTCTCTTGCTCGAACCGAGTCGAAGTGTTTAAAAACTTCGGCCTCGGACTGGCGTTTACTTGTAATTCCTTTTCTTTCTTCATCATAACACCTCGTACATGCGGCAGGTTCCTCATCATTCAACATCTGTAATCTAACTTCTTTAAAGTAGTCAGAATTCATAATGTCTTTGATACTATGGTTATTTAAATCTAACCATTCTGTTCTGCCTTGTTCCTTAAAATTTTTACTCCTACTTGCTCCATTTTTATGATCACTTATACAGCATAATGTACAACCACCATGAGGGTGTGTTGCTAAATGCGTAAAGGGTAATGGACAGTAGGTGTCGCTCATATTATCTCCATGGTAGCATGGTCAATCCAAATTGATTCAATACTATTTCTAAAAATATAAAAATTAAAAGACATGGCCCTAATTGCCATGCCCACCATTGCCAACCTTCTAAACTGTCTACCCATTGTCTCAATTTGCTGTTTCTTGCTTTGTCATAGGCTCCACTTTTTTCGCCTATTTCATTTGCCCAATAGTTTGGGTCTACCCAATCTTTTAATTTTTTTAAAAACTTAACTATCATTTACTTTTTTCCAATCTTCTCTGAATAGACAAAAACGTTCTAAGCCATTATCAGTCTTATAAACAAATTGTGTGCTTAACATTTCTATTACAACACCTTGGAATGTTCCGTTGAGTCTGCAAGTGTGTTCAATTCTTTCCCCTAACACAGGAGGTTTCTTTTTACGCATCACTGAGCATACTCCATTAATTCTTCGCTTATTCTATTTACTGCCCATTTATTCATTACATGAACATCTAAATTTTCTATCTTAGATAAAATATAATCACCAGGACTTCTTGGTTTTTCTAAATACATCAATAATGTTTTATGATCTATTGCTTTATAAACATCGTCCGTATCAAATGTTTTATATAAAGTAGTAGGCAACTGTGGCAATCCTTTATCTACAAATCCACTCATAATGTGAGCGGCTATAGAAAAACTATAATCGTTCCTGTATGTTGTGCCTTGCCATCTATAAAGGTCTTTGTAAAACTGAGGATTGTCTCTTACATGTTTGACGAAGTTAAAGAAACTTTCCACATAATCTGTTTTACGAAAATATACCACAGTTGCCCAATACATTGTTATACCCATGTTAAACAGTCTATCAAGTGTAGGGTCTTTTCTATCTCTCATTACATCTTGAAACTTCCAATTCATCATTATTTCGTTATTATGTCCCCAACAATTATTAAGTGTATTACTTAATATTAAATAGTCTGCGTCTATTAATATTGTTTCTTTGTAAGGAGATAAATCGTATGCATCACATCTGTTTGCATTATAAAATTGTAATCTCTTTGCTGTATGACTTGTATCTTTGTAAAGTCTTTGATTTCTTCTTTTGAATTCTTTGTCTTTATCAACAACTATTATATTGTTAATTGCTTTTTTAATTAATTTTTTGCCTAGTGTTTTTTCACCGTATTCTAAACTGAAAGGGTCAGTAACTACTGTTACATTTTTTATATCTAAGTTCTTTTGAACAAGTAATGCATTTACAACTGCCAGTCTAAAGTAGTCTATCTCACTATTATTGTGAGCAAACATTATTACACCTTTGTCGTTATTCGCCTTTTTCATTTAGATCCAAAACCTTATGAACTTTCCTTGCTTTACGAAGTTTTTCATACTCAGCATAGTATTCGTTTGTTACTTCATAGTATCTGCTTTTAATTTCGTCATAAAAAGATTCTAAATCTATGTTAATAGGATTATTATAGATATCTAATAATATTGCTTCTTTATCTCCTTCATCGAGAAGTATTTTACAAAATGTTATTAGATTTGTATCAATAGTAAATGTTCCGCCATTGATACTGTAA
>MDTG01320295.1_pt1 | contig 10327 bp, 9 predicted proteins | sample 811421 | NCBI WGS metagenome assembly MDTG01 (sample SAMN05326645, study PRJNA326480) | marine metagenome | isolation source: seawater | place: Pacific Ocean: South East | collected 2011
CTATCTTGAGAAATTGGAAAACGCACGCAATGATTCAGCAAAATCAGCTCAAATCAAGAATGATGAAATCATTGAAATCCACAATGAGCCCTGAGGTGATATGATGGGCCAATGGATGGTCCGGATTGGGGAATCCATGCTGAAATCAAGGCCAGTTCGTAAACAATTCACCAAAGTTCTGATTCAAACCCTCACTGCCCAATGCCGACTCCGTGGCGCAACGATTGTCGTTCGAGCCGAGGGAGGATTGCTTTTCGTCAGCGGGGAGAATGATGAGCAAATTGTTGATGCACTCAAGCATACGTTTGGTGTCAATGCAGTGGACCCTTACATCGAAATGGATGCTGATCCCGACATGGTTGCAAAAGCTGCATTAGAACGAAATCCGAACCCATCGGGAACCTTCGCCGTTCAATGTAGAAGACATGGAGAAAAAGGCAAGTGGACCAGCCAATCATTTGCAAGCACTGTCGGTGCAAAAGTCCTTGAAAGAGTCAACTTGAAAGTAAATCTAGGAAATCCCGATTGGGCCATTCGTGTCGCCCTATTCCCTGACAAAGTACACCTTTTGGGTGCGAGATTCATGGGGCCCGGTGGGTTGCCTTCTGGTGTTCAAGGCCTTGTTCTTGCGAATTTAGAATCTGATGAAGACGTACTTTCAGCATGGTTGATGATGCATAGAGGCTGCCGAATAAAGCCAGCCAAAGGTTCTGTTGAATTACTTCAGCAATGGGATCCTGCACTCGCATCTGAAAAGTACGCTAACCAACTGGTAACTGGACCTGGAGGCAGGCACAATGCTGAGCCATGGGGAATTGTTGCGCATCACTTACCAGATGCACCGACAACCGTTGACGTAGAAGAAAATGTACGTACTCCATTGGTTCATCTTGAACCATTGGTAGGGTGGAGTGAAAGCGATATTGATGAACTCAAATCAAAGGTGCTTTGCTAATCACAGCGGCGGCACGCTCAAGATGTTGACCTATGGTCACGGACCATGCCGATGGTCATCGACCCGATTTCGGAAATCGAGTGTGAAGCCATTGTGCAAGCCGTTGATGTATCTGCTGATGGGAAATGGATGGCCTGGGGTGGAGAAGATGGGACGGTTCGCATCCTAGACATGTCAGGTTCTCCAACAGCAATCGATCCATTCAATGTTGAAGATTCAGTCACCAACCTTCGCTTTGCAAGAGGTGATGTCATCATTGTCGGCACCCATACCAGTGACGTGTATGGTCATGAACGACTGGGAGGTCGCCGTTGGACCCACGCGGTTGGAGGCGGTTGTGATTTGATGGACATGTCGAATGATGGAACACTCATAGCATGTATTGATGGTGGCCGACATCTCCACTTATTGACTGAAAATGGTGTCAACCGTGGGCGTTTTTCTTCTGGAGAACTGATTGGGGTCGCCGTTGCGAATGACGGTACAGGAGTTGCCGTTTACGATGATGAAGGCAACGTCTTCGTTCTAGATTCAAGTGGTACTCTACGTTGGAATCGAGCCCCTGTACAAGCGGATGGTGAGATGGTATCCGCCATGTGTTTCCTACATGATGGCTCTCTTCTTCTTTGTCGAGAAGTCCTGGGCATCACACCCTCCGAGGTCCCACAAATCGCGCTTGAGCGGTGGTCATCAATCGGTGAACTCCTTCATTCAGAAGAGGTTCGCTCGCGAAGTGTATGTCTAATCGCCGATGGGATTGGTGCTCTATCAGGACACTTCGATGGGTCAGTCACAAAATTGTCTGATGACTTGTCTCAGCAACCTTTGTGGAAGTCAATGTACACCATCAACGACTTGAAACGACATGGCGATGATTTACTGGTTGCCTCATGGTTTTACCTACATCGAATCGATGCACAAGGAGAAGAGGTCTGGCGATGCGAGCACACCGGGTTGGTCGAATCAATCATTGCCAATCAAGATGGGACACGGATTGCATTAAGCGGTGACAATCAAAATGATTACACGCGTGAAAATCGTATTCTTTGGATCGATCCAAATGCAACACCATACGCCCTTTCTGAAGACTCTGAGATTGATGCGGACCTGCTACAATTTGGAGAAGGGTCTCAGCTCAATTCCCCAATCGCCAGTGCAGATGATGATCTGTATGCGGACGATGGTCAGGATATGGCCTCATTCTTTACACCTGAGGAACAAGAGAAACTCAGTGCAAGGAGGACTTCAATTGATGATTCTGACCTTTTTGCCATGTTAGATGATGAAATTGAGCAAATGGCGAAAGTCGAAGAAGATGAGACGGATTTGATGGCCGGACTTTCAGATGATGAGTTCATCACACACATCCCTCCAACGGCAGATGCCGGTACAGATTTGGTCGTCAATGCGAGTCAGGATGGGACTGCAATTGTGCTACTGGATGGTTCAGCGACTTCCCCAGGAAGTCAGAGAATTGAACATTGGACATGGCGTGATGGCCTATCGAAACAAATCGGAGATACACCGATGGTAAAGGTTCGACTCCCGGTTGGAAATCACACATTTACACTGACAGTAACCGATCCTGCTCGAGAGAGTAGTACAGACACTATCACAGTGCAAGTCCAAGGAACTGCACGCGAAGATACCTTTGATTTGTTGAATGATTAATCCAAGATTTCGGTAAGGAAATCACCCACTCGATTGATTTCTGGCATACAAACCTCATGAAACATCGGGTAAGACTCGAACTTGACGGCCCAACCATGTTCGCGTAGAAAGGCCACACTCTGTTCCCCCGCAGTGAACGGAACCATGTCATCTCGAATACCATGGCAGAGCAAAATCGGAGTATCTCGATTGGCTTCTGAACATTGTTCAAGATGTTTTTCGGGAAACAGCAGATACCCCGAAAGACAAACCATTCCGGCGATTTGGTGTTCAAAGCGACAACCTGTGTACAGAGACATTGCTCCACCTTGGCTGAATCCAACCAAGACGATTCTGTCGTAAGGAACCCCCTTGTTATGCTCATCCTCGATTATTTTAGCGATAATTCCTGAGGATTCTTGAGCCTCGATGGGACACTCCCGCTCCCCATCAGATTGACCCGCAAGGTATCGAATATCGAACCATGATGGCATCTTCCATCCATTGTTCAAGGTCACCGAGCGAACGGGCGCGTTTGGAAAAATCCAGCGTGTACCTGGACGAGAAATCAGGCGCGGCATGTCTGCAAAGTCATGGGCGCTGGCCCCCAACCCGTGCATCCAGATGATTGAAGCATCATGTGATACGGTAGGTTCGACCACAATGGGGTCGCGCACGTAATCATCTCAGAGGTTGGACAGTGCATCGGCCAATGCTGGCAGAGCTTCTTCCCATGTGGCGACAATTCCGTAATCTGCAACACCGAAAATGGGCGCATCGGCATCCTTGTTGATGGCGACGATGTACTTCGATGAGCGCATACCTGCAAGGTGCTGGATTGCTCCTGAAATCCCAACAGCGATGTATAGACTGGGGTTGACTGTCTTCCCAGTTTGTCCAACCTGAATACTGTGGGACATTCCCCATTCATCAACGACGGCTCGTGATGCGCCGACTGCGGCACCCAATTGATCGGCAATCGCTTCAAGATGACTGAAATTTTCGATGCTCCCCATGCCACGGCCACCTGAAATGACGACGTCTGCATCTGCAACGTCAAGACGTTCGCTAGCCTTGGCGATTGCTTCCTTAACCGAAGTAGCAACGTCCGCACTCTGGTTCACTGTACTGACTTCAGCACTACCTCCATCTGCTGCGGCTGCGAAGGTGTTTGGACGCAGAGTCAGAATGGAATCGTCTGATACGGTCAATGATTCCATGGCTTTACCTGAATAAATCGGGCGTGTGACTGAATTGCCATCAATACTCGTAACATCTTGTACCACTGCGACACCTTTCGCTGCACCCATACGTGCTGCAATTTCTCTGCCGCTGGCGGTCGAGGCGGCAATGATGCGTCCTTCTGCTACAGTACCAAGCGCTGAGGCCCATGCACCACCATCGAATTCTGAAAAACAATCTCCTTCGACAGAGATGACTTTTGCAACTCCTGCGAGAGTGGCGGCTTCGGCTGCTCCTATACCACCGGGGCATAGGACGGTGGCATTGCCACCTGCTGCGCCCACAAGTTGAGCGGTTACCGGGTGTAGGCTGTTTCCTGAAATTTCTGCAATGACTGTTACCATGAATATCCCTCCTCAGATCACCTTCGCTTCATCTCGCAACTTGGCCACCACGGCGGCAACATTTTCTGCGCCCTCAAATTTCTGACCTGCGGGTTTTTCAGCTGGGGGAGATTGACTGTCTAGATTGACTGATGCGGAACCGATGTCCACACCCAAATCAGCAACTGTGATGGTTTCGACCGCCTTTTTCTTGGCCATCATGATCCCTTTCACATTGGGGCGGCGAAGTTCCGTACTCATCTTGTCGAATGCAATTACGCAGGGAGCAGAGACGCTGACGCGCTCCATCCCACTGGAGCTAGGACGCAAGGCCATGAATCCTGATGCGTCACCTGTAAGTTCGCTGACCATGGTTACACAACCTGCACCCATCTTCTCAGCGACACCGGGCCCTGTTGAACCCGCATTGGTATCGGCAGCTTGCTTTCCACAAAAGACAACTGAAGCGCCTGATTTCTGGACCGCAGCGGTGAGAATGGTCGCGATTTGATTGGAATCAAGGGTTGAAAGGTCATCAACTACAATGTGCATCAAATCAGTCGCACCAACGGCTGCGGCATCTGTCAACATCTTCTTCGCACGTCCAGGACCACATGTGATGGCTGTGATCGAGCCACCTTGAGCCAAAGCAGCCTCAAGGGCATACTCGTCGAAAGGGCTCATTGACCACTTGTTCACTGCGCTTTCATCAACACGGCCACCACTGACCATAATCTTCGCATTGGTATCCGGTACTTGTTTTAGTAGAACTGCAATATCTGCCACTCATCATCACCTACGGTGATGCGCCGACGAATCCCGTCTATGAACGATTCCCATGCGAATCCTGAACGATTATTCGACCCAAGCGTAGGTCCGTGCACCTTCAAGCTCACCTTCTCCGCCCTCAATTTCAACGAGAGCAAATTCTCCTCTAGGTTTGAGGACACTGCCTTCATGGATACCCTTGTGAAGCAACTCGTAAGTCACCTGGTCGATGGCCATTCGTCCAGCCATTCGTTCAAACAGGTTCCAACTGGCAACCACTTCTCGCCATCGGTCACTGACGACGCCCTCGAACACCTTGGCTTTCGCACCCGAGCCGTATCCACAGAGCCCAAACTGCTGACCATCAAGTGGACTATCCGATTCGTAATCTGACTCAAAAGTGGACATCATGGCCAAGAAGATGGAACCCGTGTATTGATTTCCAATCAGTGAACTTGCGCGTTGACCCTTTTCGATCCGCTCGGCATGGAACTCACGGTATGCTTGTGTCTTGGAAATACTTCGTCGGTATCCGTCCATGGCTTTGGCGTGCTCAGCCTGACCTTCGGGCGTGTCATCGAAGTCATCGATACTTGGAGGTAGACCAATTTCAGCTTCGACATCGGTCCATGAAGCACTGCCTCGTCGCTCATAGGCAAAGACCGCGGGGAACATACGCTTTGCTTGGAATGCATAGGGTAGATGCATGATGATTCGAGCCCAATCTTCTGTGAGAACGGTCTCTCCTTCAGCATCCCAACGGCCATCGGCTTCCGCCTTAGCGCGGAAATCACGGAATGCTTCTTCGACTGCATCCTGGTAGCATTGGTTGCTGAATTGACCATCGAAAACGGGTTCATCTCGGTGGACTTGTACACTGTCAACTCCGTGGCTGAAAATTCCCATTCTGCGCACAGTGGATTCGGGGAGATGCCGGACCATTCGATCAACCATGCCTTCCTTGATGGAAGCCCCTGTTTCGCGTGCCAGTTGAACCACATGTGAAATTACAGACTTGATAGAAACTTCACGGCGGGGCTTGAAGAAATCATGCACAGGTGAAGTGGAGACACCCCAACGATCTGGAATCGAGATTAACCGAGGATTGTGTCGAATCAACAAGGCACCGCCACCGGCACCCTGAGTGTATTCACCAGCAGATTCCAAGTCGTACTTGGCATTGTCACTAAACACTACAATACCAATTCGATCATCTTCTTCGCCCCCTCGAGCAACCCAATCGAGTGTGTTGTGAAGTGCATCTACTGCGCCGATGCAAGCGAAGGTCATGTCGACAACGTCGCAATTGCGGAAGCAGTCCTCGCCGAATCTACCACTGTATCGCTGTGTCAGCATGTCAAGAATGTAGGTCGCAGTGGGCTTGGCGCCGTCAAGAGCACTTTCGGTTCCCAAATACATCCGACCAATTTGGGTCGGCTTGATTCCGTTTCGATCAATTAGGCGCGTTACTGCGTTCGCACCCATGGTCGCAGTATCTTCGTGTACATCCGGGATCGCCATGGCCGAAAGGCCCAGTCCTTTGTTCAACTTCCCATAATCCGCATCCCGCATTTCTGCGAAATCCTTCATGTCAAGATACAACTTGGGAAAATGGATTGCAATATCATCAATACCCACTTCAGACATATTTGCTCCCCCTGAGCGTGTTGCGCCGCGCCCACTTCACCTATGAATGATGCCCCGCCTGAAAGCGTTAGACTTCGTTCGTAGCAGCAAGCCGGTTTCGCCGAGAAAAATCCTACTGACCCGTGATTTCATTGACTGCATCCAGCAATGTAGGGTTGTTTTCGAAGTGGTTCCGCATCGATTCCAATCCAGCGGAAATTGCATCTGCGACGGCAAATTTTGCGTCAAGAGGATGAATTGCACCGGATTTGACGGCGTCGATAAATTCGCCCAGGGAATTGTAAGTGCTCGGATCACCATACTCCGGCTTGGGAGTTACAGTGATGTGGCCTTGTTCTGGTAAGATGATGTGCTCTAACAATTCGTAAATTGGGCTGTCATCCTGCTCCACATCAAGATAGGCTTTACGCATTTTTTTGCGCAACTTTTCAGGAGTGTCATGCAGTAAAATTGCACCCGAAGGGTCTGATTTACTCATTTTGTGGTCAAACGAGTCCATTCGTGCACCTGCACTCTTGAGTCCGGAAATAATGGGTGTATGGATACAGGTGGCTTTCGTCCAGCTCCAGTGATCAGCAACTTCACGCATGTACATGTGCGCCTTGCGCTGATCCATTCCTCCAATGGCCAAATCGATGTCCATCTCGAAGATGTCGGCAGCTTGCATTGCAGGATAGAAGAACTTCGACAAATCACCATCACCGCTCGCCTCATCTCGACCCATGATGCTGAAAGTTCTCCTCGCGCGCGCGAGACTCATATTCTTCGAGCATCGTAAAACTCGGGCCCAATAGTCTCCACTGTCCATGATCTCAGAGGCGTATGCAAAGCGCAATTGGCCAGGCCCTTCGCCCTCATCTGGGTGATCCAAAAGCGCACGGAATACTTCCTCCATGTACTTCCCAGTCGTCTGGATTTTATCCATGTCACCTCCAAATTTGTCGTTGACCCAAGCGTGCCAGTCAGCCAGGAAAATCAGGACATTCACATCTGCGTCCAACATTCGTCGAAGATTGGTTGCCAGCACCTTCCAGCCAACGTGTGCTTTGCCACTGGGTTCAAATCCAACATAGGCGCGAATTACTCCACCATCTGCGATTCTCGCTTCCAAGTGTTCGACACCGACGACCTCTTGCGCTGCTCCAGTAATCAGCTCTAGTCGCTCGCTGTCATTCATGGACATGAAAATCGCCTTCAAGATTCTAGTAGAGTCGAGAGTTTCTTTGCTGTGCTTTCGGCCTTAGTGTTGTCACCAGCCTCTAACAATGCCTCAATTGTGGAAATGTACTCTTCTGCCTGAGCTTTGACTTCTTCAGACAGATTGTTGGCCATTCCCATGAAGTGTCGAGCCTGACTGATTCCCGACTTGGCCTTGGATGCCTTCTTTGCAAATTCTTTGGCCTTGTCACCACGCTGCTTCGCATTGTAACCGGTTGCCTCATCTAGGAATGCAGACCAACGCTTTCGGCTTTCCATGGCGACCTTCATCGCATCTGGATCATTAAAATCGGGTCGCTCTTGTTGAACATCAACAACCAATTTGCCGAGTGCATTGTATTCACCGGTGATACTGCTCATGATTCCGTGACTGCCGTTAAACGTATCACCAGAGCCATCTACATTTTCAAAATGCTTGCCAGCTACACCCGCAAGCCCTCCTTCCGATGCCAATTTCTTGGCCAATCCACGCTTCACCTCAAAGGTCTCCATAGCCCCCCCGAGTGACAACCCGTGGTTAAGGGTCGCGGCTGGCCAGCGTGTAGACAAGGGTGATAATTGGGAGTTCAGTCGACTACACGATGGCGAACCGGATTCGGACCTCATTTGGATTGGCCATTCTGCTATTCACGATGTGTTTGACACCGACAGCATCTGCAGAAAGTGCGGTCGAATTAGACAACCCCATTTGGCTTTCAGAAAGTGATTTGGGGCTAGAAGCAATTGCAGTGGGAGGAGAATCAACACAGAAGGTCCTGGTTGCCGGTGCAGATGGTTATGCTCGACTTCTCGATGGCGCAGATCCTACTGAACAAATCGAATTGTCAACTCCCACAGAGGACACCATCCGTGCCATTGATTGGCATCCGCGTGGAAAAACTGCATTGTTGGTTGGAGACAACGGATTGATGCTTCGCTACGTTGCAGAAGACCATTCCGTGACCACGGTCACAGGCAGTTCGCAACTTGTGAATCTTGACATGGCTGCAATTGCCTGGAATGCGGCTGGAAGCTACGCCTATGTGGCGGGCGAAAGTGGCTACATTTGGGCCTACTATGAGGGACAAGATGGACAAGGTGTGTTTGAGATCATTAACGATGAACCCGGTAGTGACATTACCGATATCGCTTGTCAAGAAGAAGCACAATTGTGTGCAGTGACCACCGAAACAGATGGAATCGCTTTGATTGACACAAATACCAACCACACCATGTATTGGATTGGTGGTGAAGATCGACGGTGGTTGGGCGTGAATTGTGCTGAACCAGTATTCAACCGCTGTGCAGCCATCGGAGATGGGCGAGCGATTGGAAGTATCGGAATGAGCCTGCAACGCCCTGAGGAGTCGACTTTGTTCACCCAAATTATTCCAGACCTTGGAGGTGAATTTACTCACATTCACAAGCGAGCGCACGGAGAGACACTGATCTCGATGGCGCCCTTCCAATTGACGGCATGGGACATGAGCAATGGGGAAGCGTATGAGTGGGTCGAATACAGCGATGTTTCCAATGCCAGTGAAGGACTCGCTGGAGAGCGATTGGTGGGCTCATGGGGGACCACTGATGATTCCAATGTTGGCTTTGTTGTCACTTCATTTGGTGCAGTGATTGGCTTCCATCCACCTGTCGAAACCAGTGTATGGACGGACAGCCTCATTTCATACATCCTTGCTGTGGTTGTTCTGGTTGCCGTGCCCGGTGTTGTCTTTGGCCTGATTTTCATGAACAGCGAAAAATTACAGCGCAAGTACTTCGAGCGACGAAACGCCAAGCGTGAAGCCGCAGAACAACAGAGAATTGGCAAGGAAAAGGCTGAGAAACGCGCTGCGAGAAAATCCAAGAAATCATGAGTCGCCCCCTAAGGGGGCGTTGGCAATGTTCAAAGGTCTCACCATAGGGGCACCGAACATGGCATACGAAGCGCTTGATTTCTACGATGTCGACTCCCTTCTAACCGAAGAGGAATTGATGGTTCGTGACATGGTCCGAGACTGGGTCGATGAGAAGGTCATCCCCAATATTGAACAACACTACATGGATGGAACCTTCCCCAGAGAATGGATTCAGGAAATGGGAGAAATGGGCATCCTTGGAATGGTTGTCCCTGAAGAGTACGGCTGTGCTGGAATGTCTTACACCGCTTACGGTGTTGTTTGCCGCGAATTAGAGCGTGGCGACTCCGGATTGCGTTCCTTTGCCAGTGTCCAAGGTTCACTCTCAATGCACCCCATTCACAAGTGGGGATCTGAAGAGCAGAAGCACAAGTATCTGCCTGGGATGGCCAAGGGCGACATCATCGGTTGCTTCGGATTGACCGAACCCGATTACGGTTCAAACCCCGGTGGCATGATTACCAAGGCAGAAGACATGGGTGATCACTACCTGTTGAATGGTGCCAAGATGTGGATTACCAATGGAACCATTTGTGACTTGGCGATTGTGTGGGCCAAATTGGATGGTGTGATTCGAGGATTCATTGTCGAAATGGGCGATGAAGGATTCACGGCTCCTGAGCAAAAAG
>MDTG01405020.1_pt1 | contig 10327 bp, 10 predicted proteins | sample 811421 | NCBI WGS metagenome assembly MDTG01 (sample SAMN05326645, study PRJNA326480) | marine metagenome | isolation source: seawater | place: Pacific Ocean: South East | collected 2011
GCCGATACGTCTGGTAAAGTGCTCGAAATTCTTGTCGAGGATGGCGACCCCGTCGAATTCGATCAGCCGCTAGTAGTGATCGGGTAATTCAATGTTTGAAAAAATCGTCATTGCCAACCGGGGTGAAATCGCGCTTCGAGTACTTAGAGCATGCCGTCAACTTGGCATTAAGTCGGTGGCTGTACATTCCATGTGCGATCGCAACCTGAAACACGTAAAGCTCGCTGATGAGGCCGTATGTATCGGACCGAACCCATCCAGTCAAAGTTATCTTAACGTGCCAGCAATTATCGCAGCAGCTGAGGTAACTGATGCACAGGCAATCCATCCTGGTTACGGATTTTTGGCCGAAAATGCAGATTTTGCAGAACGTGTTGAAGAGTCAGGCTTCACATTCATTGGCCCGTCTTCATCGACTATTCGGTTAATGGGGAACAAGGTTGCCGCAATTCAAGCGATGCAAGCAGCGAATGTGCCGACAGTCCCTGGGTCAAACGGTTCCTTAGGTGATGACGATGCGAAAAATCTCAAAATTGCAAAGGACATCGGTTTCCCTGTCATAGTAAAAGCAGCAGCAGGCGGCGGTGGCCGAGGTATGCGAGTCGTTCATGCCGAAGCCGACGTTTTGAGCTCAATTCAAATCACCAAATCCGAGGCTAAGGCGGCATTTGGTGACGCAACCGTCTATCTTGAAAAGTTTCTTGACAAACCGCGCCATGTTGAAGTGCAAGTATTAGCTGACAAACATGGTAATGCAATTCATCTTTTCGACCGCGATTGCTCACTACAACGCCGTCATCAAAAGGTATTGGAGGAAGCACCAGCTCCTCAAGTCGATCAAAGGGCGCGTGCCCAAGTTCTTGAGGCTTGTATTACAGCCTGTAAAAACATGGGTTACGTCGGTGCCGGCACATTTGAGTTTTTGTACGAAAACTCTAGATTTTACTTCATTGAAATGAATACGCGCGTGCAAGTTGAACACCCTGTGAGTGAAATGATTACAGGAATTGATATCATTCGCGAACAAATTTCAATTGCTGCTGGTAACGCCCTATCGGTTACGCAAGACGAAATCAAACTTAACGGGCACGCTGTTGAGTGCCGTATCAATGCGGAGAATCCATATACCTTTTTGCCGAGTCCTGGAACAATTTCAAGGTATCATCCGCCGGGTGGACCAGGCGTTCGTGTGGACTCGCATATCTATTCAGGCTATCCAGTTCCACCATACTACGACTCGATGATCGCTAAATTTATTACTCATGGTGCTACCCGTGGAGAAGCGTTAAGGCGGATGGAGATAGCTCTATCAGAATCACTGATAGATGGTATTCAAACAAATATCCCGCTGCAGCAAGATATTGTGACAGATGAAAAGTTCCTCAGCGGTCCCGTTAGCATTCACTACCTTGAGAAGAAATTAGGTCTATCGTGACCCAATTTCGGCAGCTCACATTATCAGCCGCCGGCAACCAAGTAGAGCTCCTTGAAGAACTCTTATTTTTGGTAAACGCTCAAGCAGTGATCTTGGTCGATGATGGTGACACGCCCATTCTCGAGCCGCCGGTTGGGAGCCATCCAGTGTGGCCGCAGACCCAAGTTAAAGCGTTATTTTACGACGAAAGACCGCATTCTAAAATTCTCAAGGAGATTGCGACATACCTTCGGCGCGCCAATATTTTGGTCGAGCTGCCCGAAGAACTCACACCGCTTCCTGATCAAGATTGGGTTAAAGCATCCCTTAATTCTTTTAAACCAATCAAAGTCGGCATTTTCTGGATCAAACCATCATGGAATGATGATCCAATTCCTGAGGACCTTACATTACTGAATCTGGATCCTGGGCTTGCATTTGGGACGGGCACGCATCCGACGACTCAGCTTTGTCTCGAGTGGCTCAGTGCGAACCCTCCCTCAGGACAAACTATCATGGACTTTGGATGTGGATCAGGAATTTTGGGCATCGCAGCTGGCTGCCTAGGTGCTAGTCAAATAACCGTCTATGATATCGATCCTCAAGCTCTCATCGCGACCAGGCAGAATGCAGGTCTTAATCACCTTACAATCGAGACAGTGTTACCAAACCAAATAGCAGGTCGTGCATACGACGTTGTAATTGCCAATATCCTTGCAAACCCATTGATCGAGCTTGCGAGCATGCTATATGAACTTACGGGACGAGGTGGCAAAATCGTTTTAGCTGGTCTGTTAGATGAACAAGCCGATCAAGTTAGGGCTGCTTATCCTGCAATCACCTTTGACACTGACGTATCCAAAGAAGACTGGACTCGTCTTTCGGGAACTAAAGTCGAGTAATCGCTTTGCGTATCGGTTCACACCAATTTGATAACCCAATTTGGTTAGCACCTATGGCTGGTGTGACCGATCGCCCTGTTCGCATTTTGTGTCGAACGCTCGGGGCGGGTATGGCAATTTCCGAAATGATTCATTCTGATACCAACCTTTGGGATACAAAAAAAACCGATCGGAGACTCGATATCCGAGATGAGCCCGGCCCAATCAGCATTCAGATAGCAGGCCATGACCCTAAATTGATGGCGAAGGCTGCCCGCGCGAACGAGGAACGGGGAGCAGATATCATCGATATCAATCTCGGCTGTCCTGCAAAAAAAGTTCTAAAAAAAGCGGCTGGATCTGCGCTGATGCGTGACGAAGTACTCTGCGCTGAGATTTTTCGACAAGTAGTCAATGCCGTGCAGATCCCCGTCACCGTTAAAATGAGAACCGGCTGGGATCATCTATCTAAAAATGGTCCCGCAATTGCAAAAATGGCTGAGGAACTCGGCCTTCAAGCGGTTACGATGCACGGAAGAACGCGTTGTGATATGTATAAAGGCGGTGCCGAATACGACACCATTCAACGCACGCGTGAAGCGGTCCAAATTCCATTAATCGCTAATGGCGACATTACGTCGGCCCAGAAGGCTCGCGAGGTTTTATCCGCTACTGGAGCAGATGCGGTCATGATCGGTCGCGGAACTCAGGGTGACCCTTGGCTTCCAGGAATCATAGCCGCTCAACTTGATGGTCGATCGTTATCTCGTCCCCCTGTCGATGTTCAAATCGCGACAGTGGCCAAACTCATCCGAGAGATTCAATTGTTCTATGGCGAAAAAACTGGCGTAAAAATGGCACGTAAACACATGCAATGGTTCTTAAAACGATTTGCAAATGGCCTCGAAGCGTGGTCACATCTTAATCCTATCGTTGACCCAGATGAGCAATATCAACGATTTATAGAATTAATAGACGGAGGAGGACTCCGCGATGGGACTGAAAGAACTGGTTAGAAAGCATATTGACCAGTATTTCGAAGAGCTCGATGGTGAGATTCCACAGGATCTATATGAACTCGCAGTTGGTCAGGTGGAACACGCTCTTCTTGAGGCTACGCTACATCAAAGTAACAACAACCAATCGAGAGCGGCCGAGATGCTTGGCATTAGTCGCGGAACATTACGTACACGCATGAAACTTTTCGGTTTACTCTCCTAGACTGCTCAAGACACTGGTACACTTGCCGCGTTTTTCAAGGAGGTTGTAGAAGGATGCCAGCCACCGATTCGATTCAGGTGCATCGAGCACTTCTTAGTGTTTCCGACAAGACAAGCCTAATGGACTTTGCTCGGGGCCTCCGTGATCTTGGCGTGCAGTTGGTATCCACTGGTGGCACGTTCCGTGCCTTACGAGACGCTGGCATACCAGCAATTGAAGTATCATCTGTGACTGAATTCCCTGAAGTGATGGATGGTCGAGTGAAAACTTTACATCCAAAAATCCACGGTGGAATACTCAGTCGTCGCGATCTAGATTCGGATGTCATGGCTAAATATGGAATCGAAAGTATCGATCTCGTATGTGTGAACCTCTATCCTTTCCGCGCAACAACAACGAACCCTAATAAAACTCATCAAGACGCTATCGAAAATATTGATATCGGTGGCCCAGCGATGATCCGCTCTGCGGCAAAAAATCATCAATTTGTCGGCATTGTGACGTCACCGCACCAATATGAAACGGTGTTTTCTGAACTCAAAGATGGCGGACTCTCCTTGGAGACGCGGAAGCAACTTGCTAAAGCTGCATTTCAGCATACTGCCGAGTATGATGGGGCAATTGCCAATTATCTGGGACGCGACGCTGATGCTACTCAATACCCAGAAAAACTATTTGTACACTTCGAACGTGACTCGGTATTGCGATATGGCGAAAATCCACACCAATCAGCTGCCTTTTATCGTGATCCAGGTATCCGAGGATCTTGCGTCGGCTCCTCAATTCAACTGACCGGTAAAGCACTGTCGTTTAATAATATTGCTGACACAGATGCTGCGCTTGAATGCGTTCGTCAGTTTGGTGCGCCTGCATGCGTCATCGTAAAGCATGCAAACCCGTGTGGCGTCGCTGTCGATTGCTCCATACTTGGTGCTTATGAAAAAGCATTTGAGACAGACCCCACCAGCGCATTTGGTGGAATTATTGCCTTTAACCGCCCCTTAGATGCTAAAACAACAGATCGGATTTTAGAACACCAATTCGTTGAAGTAATTGTCGCCCCAGGTGTTGATCAAGGCGTTGTTGAACTGTTTGAAAACAAACCGTCCGTTCGTCTACTCACCGTTTGTGCACTCGACCAGACCTGCGTACAGGATGATTATCGTCGCATTCAAGGCGGACTTCTAATTCAAGATACCGATACAGGATCGAAAACAGAATCCGAACTCACCTGTGTCACAGAGATCAAACCCACCGCGGAACAAATGGCAGATCTATTGTTTGCCTGGAAGGTCGCGAAGTTTGTGAAATCAAATGCGATCATCTATGCCAAAAACAACCAAACGATTGGTGTCGGTGCAGGTCAAATGAGTCGAGTGTATTCAGCAAAAATTGCAGCCCTCAAAGCACAAGATGCCAATCTGGAAGTAGCAGGCAGTGTCATGGCCTCTGATGCGTTTTTTCCTTTTAGAGATGGCATTGATGCGGCGGCGAATGCTGGGATAGCTGCAGTTATCCAGCCCGGCGGTTCAATTCGTGATGACGAGGTCATCGAGGCGGCCAACGAACATGGTATCGCAATGGTCTTAACCGAAATGCGTCACTTCCGACATTAGGGATTTATAATGAAGATTCTTGTTATCGGTGGCGGCGGCCGCGAACATGCTCTTGCTTGGAAACTCTCACAATCACCTCGAGTCACCAAAGTGTTTGTCGTGCCGGGAAATGCCGGTACAGCCCTTGAGGAGAATATTACCAACGTTGATCTTTCTATTTCTGATTTTGATAGCTTAGTCACATTCGCAGAGCACCACGCTATTGACTACACCGTTATAGGACCAGAAGCTCCTCTGGTTGATGGTCTTGTGGATCATTTCGAAGCAAAAGGCCTTCGCTGTTTTGGACCACGTGCTGATTGTGCACAACTCGAAGGTTCTAAGGCGTTTACCAAGGAATTCTTGAAACGCCACAATATCCCAACAGCAGCCTATGGCACCTTCACTGAAGTCGACCAAGCATTGACCTACTTGGAAGAAGTTGGTGCCCCAATTGTTGTCAAAGCCGATGGTTTAGCTGCAGGTAAAGGCGTGATCCTTGCAAAAACACTTACTGAAGCGAAATCCGCTGTTCAAGACATGCTGCAAGGTAACCAATTTGGTGGGGCAGGAAGTCGTGTCGTAATAGAAGAGTTCTTAACCGGTGAGGAGGCAAGCTTCATTGTGATGGTCGATGGCACAGATATTCTGCCGCTCGCATCGTCACAAGATCATAAAGCTGCCTATGACAGCGATATGGGACCAAATACAGGCGGCATGGGAGCATACTCACCCGCTCCGATTGTTGACCAAATATGTCATGACCGCATCATGTCAGAAGTCATCCAGCCAACGATCCATGGTCTTGCCGCTGACGGCTTGAGATATCGAGGATTTCTCTATGCCGGAATTATGGTTGCTATTGATGGCGCGCCCCGAGTCCTCGAGTACAACTGTCGTTTTGGCGATCCCGAAACGCAGCCAATCCTATTCCGTTTGAAAACTGATCTACTCGACCTCATCGAATCCGCTTTTCATGGCGGTCTCGGAGGCCAAATCGCTGTGTGGGATTCTCGTGCTGCGTTGGGAGTTGTAATGGTAGCACCGGGCTACCCTGGCGATTATCCGAAAGGAGCTGAAATCAGCCTCGGTCAGGATACTGAAGACACCAAGGTATTCCACGCAGGAACTGCAATGAAGGGAGATCAACCTGTCACATCAGGCGGCCGCGTACTTTGTGTAACTGGCCTAGGATCCAGCGTTACAGAAGCTAAAGAAAAAGCTTACGAGCGGTTGAAAAGCGTACATTTTGAACGCGCCGAATATCGCACAGATATAGGATATCGGGCCGTCGAACGTGAACGTTCTTAATCAAGCCGCAAAAAAATCTTATCAGCTAGTTGAATTTTAGATGGCGTAATCTCTGTTCCAAAAGCGTGCATAATAACTCCCGAATCGCGAGCCTTCAGGCACGCGTCAGCAAAGGCTGGATCAAGCGCGCGATGTGGCGTAACCTCGCGAATCCCTGTATGCATCGCAACAAAAACCAAGTGGGTCTCCAGTCCATTTGTGGCCATATCAGCCAGCAGATTTACATGCTGTATTGCACGTTGAGATGGAGCGTCGGGAAATAACCCCAATCCCTCATCTTCGCAGAATGTGACTGATTTGATCTCAACATATACAGATCGATCTCCACGATTTAATTGAAGATCAAATCGATGTTTTCCTACTGTGGGCTCACGGCGAACAAGCATGACATCTGGAATCCAAAATGAGAGATCCGTCGAAGCCAGCAGTTCATTCACTCGTGAAGTATTTATACAGGCAAGGCCGGTGTGAACCTCGACCAATTCCCAGGAAAACTCAAGTTTCCGTCCAGGTGGTTGCCTGCGAAACCAGACTCTTGAACCCTCATAAAGTAGCCCAGTCATACGGCCTGTATTCGCGCAATGGGCGGTTATGGTCTCTCCACCAACATCAATATCTACGAAAAATCGTTTATAGCGACCGATTAAACGTCCCTCGATAAGAGCATCGTGATAATTAATCATGAATAAAGCGTGCCATTCTCTCGAGTGCCTCGAGTAATCGATCTGCGGGTTGCGTGTAGGCAATCCGAATCCAGGTCGGGGGGAGACTACTAGAAAAATCGACCCCTGGCGTAATAGCAACACCAGTTTTACGAATTAATTCAGCGCAGAATTGGTGGCTATCTTTCACAATATGTGCCGCGTCAACAAAAACATAAAAAGCGCCATCGGGCTCCGCAGCAATCCTAAATCCCATTGCTTCCAAACGAGGAATTAATAAATCACGGCGCTTTTTAAGTTCAAGTCTATGCATCTCAGCATCTCGCAATGCATCATGCTCGAAACAGGCAAGTGCTGCTTCTTGCGCGAATGAAGGGGCACAGATGAATAAATGTTGAGCCAGCCGCTGTGTTTCCTTGACTGCATATTCAGGAATAACAAGCCAACCCAGCCGCCAACCCGTCATATTAAAGTATTTTGAAAAACTGCCAACAACAAAATGATGCTCAGAGATTGCGAGACTGCTTTTCAAAGCATCGGTAAATGATAAGTTTTGATAAATCTCATCAACAATCAAATGACGATTAGTGCGCTGACACCATTCACTCATTTGCTCTAACTGTGCACGTGGAACAGCCTGACCTGTTGGATTTGCTGGATGAGCTAGTATCAAAGTCCGATCAATGTCTGTCGCTTTTTCTTCAAGTTGCGACAGAGTCGGTTGAAAGTGAGTTGCAACATCAGTTTTTATCCAATGGACGTCGCCACCGACAGCTTCTACAAACCTTGGGTTACATGGGTATGCAGGATCTGCCATGAGTACACGATTACCAGGATTGGTGGTGGCTGCAAAAGCCAACAGAAGCCCCCCGGATGCTCCAACAGTAATTTGAATTCTGTATGAGGGAACATCTAAGCCTTTTGATGCATACCAATTCGATAATGCATCCCTTAAAGGCTCAATCCCTCTAGCATCTGTATATCGAGTCTTTCCTGTCCGTAAAGCACGACATGCACGATCAACAACCGACGCTGATGTCGGGAAGTCAGGCTCGCCGACCTCAAGATGGATAACATCCACTCCCTGTGACTCTAGCTGCTCAGCTATCCTGACCACTTCCATCACATGAAATGGAGGTATTGCTTGAAGTCTGTTTGCTAAGGCAGGTCTTTTTGTTGATCTCAATGTATTCTCCCCATCAAAGAAAGTGGTACTGTCTATCAGGTTCTGATATTTTTTCGCGTCAGATTTTTTATATTGTGGAGTTTCGCCAACGATGGCAACGAATAAAAAAGAATCACTTTTAGGCTTTATTGAGCCGTACCAATCATCGAAAGATGAAGAGTACATGAGCGAGGCTATGCGTGGACACTTCGTGAGGATTCTAGAACAATGGAAGCAGAATCTGATGGAGGAAGTAGATCGCACTGTATCCCATATGAAAGAAGAGGCAGCGAATTTTGCAGACCCAGCAGATCGCGCAACGCAGGAAGAAGAATTCAGCTTAGAATTGCGCACCCGTGATCGTGAACGTAAGCTCATAAAGAAAATTGATAAAACACTCGAATCAATAGAGAGCGATGACTACGGATTCTGCGAAACTTGTGGAATTGAAATTGGTTTGCGGCGATTAGAGGCACGCCCCACGGCAACACAATGTGTTGACTGCAAAACACTCGATGAGTTACGCGAAAAACAAACAGGTGCCTGACAATTGAATGTCTACCGTGGCCGATTCGCACCATCAGCAACCGGCTCACTGCATCTTGGGTCAATTTTCGCTGCTCTTTTAAGCTTTCTTCATGCAAAGCAACAAAACGGGCAGTGGTTAGTTCGCATCGATGACCTAGATGAAAAACGTTGTAGTCAGTCACACTCAGATGAAATTCTTCATTGCCTCAGCGCTTTTGGACTTGAGTCAGACAGGGCCGTTGTTTACCAGTCTACCCGGCTTACGGACTACGCAGATGCCCTAAAAACATTAGAACGCCAGAATATTCTCTATAGCTGTACGTGTTCTCGTAAGTCATTACCTAAAGGCCCCTATTTAGGTAACTGCACACACCGATTGGGGCAGGGTTTTCTTAAAGATGCTGCTATCCGAATCTCTACGAGGAAATTAAGCACTAACGTATATGATTTACTGCTAGGCCCAAAGATGACAGATAGCCCCGGGGATTTCATTGTAAAAAGAAGAGATGGATTATTTGCCTATCAACTAGCCTGTGCAGTTGATGAGCATATCGACTCAATTACTGACGTCATTCGAGGTGTCGACCTTTTGGAATCGACACCTATGCAGTGCTTCATTTCAGAACGTTTGGGGTTAGTGAACTCCAACTATGGACACTTTCCCATCCTCGTCGACAGTGATGGTGTCAAGCTGTCAAAACAAACATTTGCAAGTCCTGTCGACTGGAAATTTCCCTGTAAAACCTACTCAAAACTAGCGGAGCTGTTATCACTGACAGACACGCCATCAGACAAGGACCCAGCATCTACCTGGCTAACTTTTTTCCAATCAGCCACGACGCCGGCAGCAATCTGCGGGACAGCAGGAGTAGCTCATACCCTTTCCGTATAGAAAACCATACACTTGAGCGGAAAAAGGATAATAGTGGTAGCACTGCCTCTCATTACGGACGTGACAATCGTCGTACATTGATTTAGATAAATCTTGAGCAACAGAATCATAATGTTTTCATAAGTGAAGCTATCCAAGGTGCCAAATCAATTACCTCAAAAATCGACTGCGTAATATGTGAACATAGATTATCTGATGGATCGGGCACCGACCTAATTATGTAATTAAAAAAACGCCTCTTATTCTGTTAGTAAGTCAGAGTTCCTTGCAGACCGGCGTCTTAGGAATGCGCAAAGGTGCATTTTACTGTTTCACCAAACCGGTAGATCAAGCGGACCTTGTCAAAGCGGTCGGGAGAGCCACAAAAACTTACTCAGCGTTTGTAACCGATCCAATGATCGGCCATTGCGAGCTCATGCTAAAAGTAAAGCGACAAGTCTCCCGGGTGGCGCTGCTTGATACAAATATTTTCGTTCATGGTGACTCGGGTACCAGCAAAAAATTGGTCGCCAAATCAATCCACTCCCAACCCAAAAGATCGATCTTGAAATGATATCGGTCAACTGCGCGGCGATTCCCGGGCCCTAAATAGACGTCGAACTATCTGGTTGCGTTAATGATGAAGTAACAAGCGCGACGAAGGATTATTATGGTCTCA
>MDTG01199529.1_pt1 | contig 10326 bp, 8 predicted proteins | sample 811421 | NCBI WGS metagenome assembly MDTG01 (sample SAMN05326645, study PRJNA326480) | marine metagenome | isolation source: seawater | place: Pacific Ocean: South East | collected 2011
CACAAAAACGCCGGGAGCGTTTTTGCGCGCCAGCCCCGAAGGGGTGAAGCGCAGGGATGCGCTGAACACCCTACGCTTCTCGCTCCTTGATTGGCGGCTTTACAGGCAGCAACAGGCGGATGAACGAAACGTCAACAGGCCCTAATCATAACGGCAGCATGGAGGCTGTCAACCATTGAAAATTAAACCGGTTTACAAATGGATAAAAAACAACCTAACGAATAGCTGCCTGCTTTGCCTTGCATCGCCAGATGAGATGCAGTCCGATATTTGTCACGCCTGCCTGGCTGATCTGCCCTGGCAGCAAACCTGCTGCGCACGTTGCGCATTGCCCCTGCCACACGCCAGCACCCGCTGCGGTCGTTGCCTGGCAAGACCGCCAGCCTTCTGTCATGCGGTGGTGCCACTGCTCTACCGCTTTCCGTTGGATGCGCTGATTCCCGCCTTCAAATACCGCCGCCACAACCGCTATGGTCTGCTGCTGGCTCGACTGCTGGCAGACCACCTGCAGCAACACCTGGCAGAGCCCGAGGCCCTGATACCAGAGTTGCTGGTGCCAATCCCCATGCACCCGAAAAGGCAGGCACAGCGCGGCTACAACCAGGCGTTCGAGCTGACGCGCGATCTGGCCGGCGCGCTGCACCTGCCCTGTCGCGCCGACCTGCTTCAGCGGGTACGTCAGACCGCAGCCCAGGAAGGGCTGGACGCCGCCGCCCGTCGGCGCAACCTGCGCGGCGCCTTCACCTGCCCGCACCCTGCGCAGTTGGAGGGCCTGCACCTAGCGCTGATCGACGACGTCATGACCACCGGCGCCACCCTCAACGAGGCCAGCCGCACCTTACTGGCAGCCGGCGCGGCCTCGGTGCAGGTCTGGTGTGTGGCGCGCACGCCCTGATCGGTGCTACGCCGTTAGCCCACCGCCTGCTACCCTAGTCGGCTCAATCGCCAATATCGAGCCGCACCATGTCCAGCCACCCGTTTGCCACCCTCACCCCCGACACCGTGCTGGACGCCGTGGAATCTCTTGGCTACCTGTCCGATGCCCGCATCCTGACGCTGAACAGCTATGAAAATCGCGTTTTTCAGGTCGGCATCGAAGGCGCCGCACCGCTGATCGCCAAGTTTTATCGACCAGACCGCTGGAGCGACGCCTCCATCATTGAAGAGCACACCTTCAGTCTTGAGCTGGCCGAGCGCGATATTCCAGTGATCGCCCCCGAGCAAATCGACGGTCAAACCCTGTTCGAGCACGCCGGTTTTCGCTTCAGTCTGTTTCGTCGCTTTGGCGGCCATGCCCCGGAACTGGACGACCCGGACCACCTGCTGATGCTCGGCCGCCTGCTTGGCCGTCTGCACGCGGTCGGCTCCATGCATCCGTTCAAGCACCGCCCAACGCTGGACTGGCAGAGTTTCGGGCGTGACAGTGTGGATTACCTGCGCAGCGCCGAGGTGGTCCCCAGCGGTCTGCAGCCGGCCTATTTTTCCGTTGCCGAAGACCTGCTGCAGGTCGTCAAGGAACGGCTGGAAGCCCATCCGGCCAAACAGATCCGCCTGCATGGAGACCTGCACGTCGGCAACCTGCTGTGGCGCGATGACAGCCTGTACATGGTGGATCTGGACGACTGCCGCATGGGCCCGGCAGTGCAGGATCTGTGGATGATGCTCTCGGGCGAGCGCGATCAACGCCAGGGACAACTGTCCGAGCTGATCGACGGCTACAACGAGTTTCACGACTTCAACCCGGCCGAACTCGCCCTGATCGAACCACTACGCAGCCTGCGGCTGGTGCACTACAGCGCCTGGCTGGCACGGCGCTGGGAAGACCCGGCGTTCCCGATGCACTTCCCCTGGTTTGCCCAGGAGCGCTACTGGGCCGATCAGATCCTGACCCTGCGCGAGCAACGCGCCGCATTGGATGAACCGACGCTTCGGCTCTTCTGATTTGCGCCTATCAAGCCCATCAATGGCCGTTCCCTGAGTGAAAACGACTCAATACACTGCCCGGCGATTACTTCTGAGGTGACCGACATGTCCGAACTGCTGATTGACCAACGTAACCTGGCGTTTGAACTGTATGAGGTGCTGGACGCCGAAGCGCTGACCCAGCGCCCGCGCTTTGCCGATCACAACCGCGAAACCTTTGACGCGGCCATCGGCACAGCCCGCACCATTGCGGAAAAGCTGTTCGCCCCGCACAACCGCAAGAATGACGAAAACGAGCCCAAGTACGTCAACGGCGCGGCCGAGCTGATCCCGGAAGTCAAACCGGCGGTCGATGCCTTCCTTGAAGCCGGCTTTCTGAACGCAACCCGCAGCTTCGAGCAGGGTGGCATGCAAATGCCCAACCTGCTGTCGCAGGCCTGCTTTGCGCACTTCCAGTCTGCCAACGCCGGGACCTCGTCCTACGCGATGCTGACCATGGGCGCCGCCAACCTGATCGAGAGCTTCGGCACCGAAGAGCAGAAAGAGCGTTACCTGCAGCCGATGATCGACGGCCGCTTCTTCGGCACCATGGCGCTGACCGAACCCCATGCGGGCTCCTCGCTGTCCGACATCCGCACCAAGGCCGAACCTGCTGGTGACGGCACCTACCGCTTGAAGGGCAACAAGATTTTCATCTCCGCCGGCGATCACCCACTGTCGGAGAACATCGTGCACATGGTGCTGGCCAAGCTGCCCGACGCGCCGCCCGGCGTCAAAGGCATCTCGCTGTTCATCGTACCCAAGTTCCTGGTCAACGACGACGGCTCCCTCGGTGAGCGCAACGACGTTACCCTGGCCGGCCTGTTCCACAAGATGGGCTGGCGCGGCACGACCTCTACCGCACTGAACTTCGGCGACAAGGACAACTGCGTCGGCTATCTGGTCGGCAAGCCGCACCACGGTCTGTCCTACATGTTCCAGATGATGAACGAAGCACGTATCGGCGTTGGCATGGGCGCGGTCATGCTCGGCTACGCCGGCTATCTGTACTCGCTGAACTACGCCCGCGAGCGCCCGCAGGGTCGTCTGCCCGACGGCAAGAACCCCAGTGCACCGCAGGTCTCGATCATCGAGCACGCCGACGTCAAGCGCATGCTGCTGGCGCAAAAGGCGTACGTTGAGGGCGCGTTTGACCTGGGCCTGTGCGCCTCTCGCCTGTTCGACGACACCGAGACGCTGGATACCGAAGAAGAGCGCAAGAACGCACTGCAGTTGCTTGATCTGCTGACACCGATCGTTAAAGCCTGGCCGTCTGACTACTGCCTGAAAGCCAACGAACTGGCGATCCAGATCCTCGGCGGTCACGGCTACACCCGTGAGTACCCGGTCGAACAGTTCTACCGCGACAACCGCCTGAACCCGATCCACGAAGGTACCAACGGCATTCAGTCGCTCGACCTGCTGGCCCGCAAGGTCACCATGAACGGTGGCGCCGCACTCAAGCAGCTGTCTGGCATTATTCAAAGCTGCTGCAAACGCGCTGCCGAGTACAGCGAGCTGAACGAGCTGCGCGAGCCGCTGGAAAAACTGCACGCGCACATCGGTAGTGTCACCATGGCCCTGCTGGGCGACATGGGTCAGGGCAAGGTCAACGAAGCGCTGGCCAACTCCGCGCTGTATCTGAAGGCGTTCGGCCACATGGTTATCGGCTGGCGCTGGCTGGAGCAGGCGATCAAGGCTCAGCAGGGCCTGGCTGCCGGCAACCAAGCCGACACCGCGTTCTATCAGGGCAAGCTGCAGGCCGCCCGCTACTTCCTGCGCTGGGAAGTGCCGTCCTGCCACCACGACCTGAACGTACTGGAAAACCGCGATCTGACCTGTTTCGACATGCAGGACGGCTGGTTCTGATCAGCGCGTGACCACCCCGCCGCTTGCGGCATCTCAACAGGCCACCTTCGGGTGGCCTGTTGCGTTTATGGAACCCGCAGCCGCCTGTGCGGTCCGCTTTCCAATCCCTGCCGGGAAAGCTAACCTTGGGAAGCGCTGACGTGCTACGCCTTCTCTACCTTGTCAGGAACACCCATATGCTGCGTTTTTTTGTGCTGTTGTGCTGGCTGCTGTTGTCCTCCTGGGCACTGGCCCAGCAGACACCCTCAGCGGACGACCTCGACAAGCGCATTGAAGAAATCAACGCCAGCATCGAGAGCGTCAACAACAGCAGTCTGCCAGAGGCAGAAAAACGCGAACTCAGTGAAACCTACCAGAACACCCTGAGCTTCGCGCGGCAGACCCAGGAGACCGTGCAGGAGCAGGCCGACCTGCAAGAACAACTGGCCGATGCCCCGCGGCAAACGCAATCCATCCGCGCCGAGTTCAATCGCCTGTCCAAGGCCGACGGTAATGCCAGCCGTGAGCAGCTGGAGCGCCTGGAGCTGGGCCAGCTGGAAACTCGACTGAGCGAGCAGGTCAGTCAGATGTTTACCTGGCAAAATGAGCTGACCGCCGTTAACGGCCAACTCATCTCGGCACAGACCCGTCCCGAACGCACCCAGGCCAATGTCTCGGAAAACCAGCGCCGCGCCCAGCAGTTGAACGAGCAGTTGCGCAGCCAGCAACGCCAATCCCCCACCCAGCTGACCCGCGCGCGCATCGACCTGCTGCAGGCCGAACTCGACTACCTGACGGCGGACAGCGAACTGATGCGCCAGCGTCTGGCAGGCAACAGCGCACTGCAGGATCTGGCCAGCCAGCAAAAGAACCTGCTGAACCTTCAGATTCGGCGGATTGAGGACGAGATACGCCTGCTGCAAAGCGTAGTCAACGACAAACGCCAATCCGCCTCGGAGAAGGCAGTAAGCGAAGCCACCCTGCCCGAGGAGCTGGGACAGAACAAGGTGCTGCAGGCCCAGAGCAGCATCAACCGCCAGTTGAGCGAGGAGCTGCTCGACGCCACCCGTCAGATCGGTATTCTGACGCGCGACAATATCGAGACCAAACAGCAGACCGAGCACCTGACCCAAATCGACAAGGCGCTGGAGCAGCAGATTGAAGTACTCGAAGGCAGCCTGCTGCTCTCACGTATTTTGCACCAGCAGAAAAATGAGCTGCCCCGGGTAGAGACTGACAAGAATCTGGCCGATCAGATTGCCGATCTGCGCCTGCGCCAGTTTGAACTCAACCAGCTCACCCAAAGCCTCGCCAATCCTGACGCCTACCTCAATGAGTTGCTGCTGAAACTGCCGGTACGTCAACGCGACACCCTGCGCCCGGCACTGGAGCAGATGGTCAACGCGCGAGTCAACCTGGTCGGGCAACTGGACAACAACATCAACACCCTGATCAATCTGGGCATCACCCTGCAGATAAACCAGCGCCAGCTGCAGCAGTTGAGCAGCGACCTGCGCCGCACCATCGACGATCAACTGTTCTGGGTTGCCAGCAGCCGCCCGATCGACAAGGCCTGGCTGCTGGAGCTGCCGACCAACGCTGCCAATCAGTTCAACCGGCTAGATCTGCCCCAACAAGCCCGCAACCTGCTCAACAACCTGAAGAGCCACCTGATCTGGTGTCTGATCGGGCTCGTCGCGCTGGCGATCCATCTCTGGCGCCGGCCCATGCTGTTGCAGCGTATCAACACGCTGCATGACGAGGTCGGTCATTTTCGCCGTGACACGCCCTGGCACACCCCGCTGGCGTTGCTGTTGACCGCCATACGGGTATGCAACGTGCCACTGCTGCTGGCCGCCATTGCGCTGGTTATTCAGCTCGACAGCGAGCGTGGCATGCCGATCCTCAGTGGAGCTTTGTTCAACCTGTCGCTGGCCTGGTTTGCCCTGCATCTGATGTACCGGGTATTTGACCCCCGCGGCATTGCAACGCGCCACTTCCACTGGGACGCCGATCTGGTGCACCGGCTGCGCCGGCTGGTACGCAACCTGGCCTGGGTATTGTTGCCGCTGGTGCTGGTCTTGGGTCTGCACGGCAGCATGCCGGAGTATGTCGGCAGTGACGCACTGGGGCGCTCGGGCATGCTGGTTGGCATGGCGGCTCTGGCCTTTCTGCTTGGCCGCTTCATGCTGCGCAGCCAACCGCTGTACAGCTCGCGCATTGTTCACTACCTGGCCAGTGCGCTGCTTATTATCACCCCGCTGGCGCTGGCAGGTATGACGCTCTGGGGCTACCACTACACCGCCGTCAAGCTGGCCGAGCGCTTTATCGACAGCCTGTATCTGATCGTGCTGTGGATGTTGGTAGAAGGCACCGTGGTACGTAACCTGAACGTTGCCGGCCGGCGCCTGGCGTATCAGCGCGCCGTAGCCAAACGCGAAGCTGCCCAGGCGCGCGAGGGCCAGCAGGAGACCGAAGTCGCGGTCGAGATTCCGGAAATGAACCTGCAACAGATCAACCAGCAGTCTCTGCGCCTGGCCAAGCTGACGCTGCTGATCCTGTTTGCCATCGCGCTCTATTTCACCTGGGCTGACCTGATCAGCGCCACCTCCTATCTGGAGTCGGTCACTCTCTGGCACTACGAGGGCTCAGGGCTGAATGCCGGGGAAGCAGTTCCCATCAGCGTGGGCGACATTCTTGGCGCGCTGGTGACGGTTATTCTGACGCTGACGCTGGCTCGCAACTTGCCGGGTCTGCTGGAGATTCTGGTGCTATCGCGCCTGGAGCTACGCCAGGGCAGCAGCTACGCCATTACCACCCTGCTCAGCTATGTGATCGTCGGCTTTGGCCTGGTGTCGTCACTGTCGACCCTCGGCGTCAGCTGGGACAAGCTGCAGTGGCTGGTCGCCGCGCTCGGTGTTGGTCTGGGTTTTGGCTTGCAGGAAATCTTCGCAAACTTCATCTCCGGCCTGATCATTCTGTTCGAGCGACCAGTGCGTATTGGCGACGTGGTCACCATTGGGCCGCTGTCGGGCACCATCAACCGCATCCGCATTCGCGCCACCACCATCACCGACTTTGACCGCAAGGAAATCATCGTCCCAAACAAGAACTTCGTGACCGAGCAGATCATCAACTGGTCGCTGCAGGACACCATTACCCGGGTCATCATCAAGGTCGGCGTTGCCTACGGCTCGGACGTCACTCTGGTGCGCAAACTGTTGATGCAGATTGCCCAGAACAACCCCCGCGTACTCAAGGACCCGGAACCGCTGGTGTTCTTCCTCAACTTTGCCGAAAGCACGCTGGACCATGAGCTGCGCATTCACGTCAAGGAACTGGCCGACCGCAATATGGCAATTGACGAGATCAACCGCGAGATCGACCGCCTGTTCAAGGAAAACGGCATAGAGATCGCCTTCCGTCAGCTGGACGTCAACCTGCGTACCAGCAAGGGGCTGGAAAAGCTGGTGCAGAGCTATCGCATTGACGAAAAAGGCAGTGCCAACGTTGCCGCAGAGCCGGCTCGCCCGGCAGCCGCACAGGACCCGATCACCCCCGGCGACCAGGGCGACGGCGCCGCTGGCCCGGACGATCTGTCACCGCGCTGAGCACCGCGAGCCGGCGCTTGCCGGCCAATCGCGGCGCCCGGCACAATAGCGCCTCTTCAACCCTGAGTGTGCTCCCATGCCCAAAGCCGCGGACCTGAAAAAAGGCCATATCGTCCAGATTAACAGCCAGCCCTATATCGTCAGTCAGATTGAGGTCAAAAGCCCCTCTTCGCGCAGCGGCACCACGCTGTACAAGGTGCGCTTCAATCACGTGCAAACCAAGCAGAAACTTGACCAAAGCTTTACCGGCGACGACGTGCTGACCTTTATCGACTTCCAGAAGCGCCCAGTGCAGTTTCTCTATTTGGACGCCGACGGCTACACCTTTATGGATAACGAAGACTTCGCTCAGTTCGCCCTCAACGCCGAGCAACTGGAAGACCAGTTGCCCTACCTGCACGATGGGATCGAGGGCCTGTATGGCCTGCTGGTCGAAGGCAACCTGGTCGGCATCGAGCTGCCCGCGGTGGTAGAAATGGCCATCGAAGAAACCCCGCCGGCCATCAAGGGCTCCTCTGCCAGCGCCCGCACCAAGACCGCACGCTTTGCCACCGGCCTGGAAATCCAGATTCCCGAGTACCTGGAAACCGGCGAGGTGGTACGCATCAACACCGAGTCCGGCAAATTCATGTCCCGCGCCTGATCGCCTCCCCAAACACCGCTGCATGAGCGTGCAGCGGTTGCGCTTGCCTGTACACTGAAACAGAATACGACGAATTTTCATTTTCACGCACCGCAAGCGCCCCGCCATGAACGTCAAACTCTGGTTTCTGATCCACAAGTGGACCAGCCTGGTCTGTACCCTGTTTCTGCTCATGCTCTGCATCACCGGGCTGCCGCTGATCTTCCACCATGAGCTGGAGCACCTGCTGGAGGATGAGGTAGCAGCCCCGGCCATGCCGGCGGACACGCCCATGGCCAACCTCGATGCGCTCAGCCAAAGCGCCCTGGCCGCTCGGCCCGGCGAGGTTATTCGCTTCATGTTCTGGGATGAAGAGGACCACCCGCATCAGACCTTTGTGTCTCTGGCGCCAGCTCAAGACGCCAAGGCCGAGGACGCTCGCACGCTGGTGCTTGACTCACGGACCGGCGACCTGCTGGACGAGCCCGGCCCGCCCGGCGGCTTTCTGTACGTCGTGTTCAAGCTGCACGTAGACCTGTTCGCCGGGCTGCCCGGCATGCTGTTTCTGGGGTTCATGGGGCTGCTGTTTGTTGTCGCCATTATCTCCGGCGTGGTGCTCTACGCTCCCTTCATGCGCAAACTGGACTTTGGCACCGTGCGCCGTGAGCGCAGCAGCCGCCTGAAGTGGCTCGACCTGCACAACCTGCTTGGCGTGGTCACGCTGGTCTGGGCCTTGGTTGTGGGGCTGACCGGCGCAATCAACACGCTCAGCCCGATCGTTGTCGGGCTGTGGCAGCAGGGGCAGCTGGCGGCAATGACCGCCGACTACGCCGAGCGCCCGGCGCCAGAGCAGATCGGCTCGGTACAACAGGCGCTGGATACTGCCAGCGCCAGCGCTGAGGGCATGCATCTGAGCCTGATCGCCTGGCCCGGCAGCCAGTTCAGCAGCCCGCACCACTACGGCGTGTTCTTTCGCGGCGATACCCCGTTGACCTCCAGACTGCTGCAGCCGGTGCTGGTGGACGCCAGTGCTGGCCACGCGCTTGAACCTGAAGCCCTGCCCTGGTACGTGCAGACCCTGCTGCTATCGCAACCGCTGCACTTTGGCGATTACGGCGGCATGCCGCTGAAAATCATCTGGGCGCTGCTGGATATCGTCACTATCGTGGTCCTGATCTCCGGCCTCTATCTGTGGCTGGGGCGTCGCACTAGCGCCGCCCGCCGGGTAGAGGAGATCAACAACGGCGGACAGGAGACGCAACCATGAGCCGCTCGCGCCGAACGCTCTGGCAGGTTTTTCGCGCCCCGCTGCTGCTGGCCCTGCTCAGCGTGGTTGGGCTGGTGGCCGCGCTGGTCGGCGACGGCCTGCTGGACCTGCTGTCCTGGCTTACCCTGGGCAGCACGCTGCTGGTGATTGCGTGGTACTGGAGCCGACGCAGCGGTTAAACTGCCCGCTTTGACCGCCAAGCAATCTGATCACCGACGAGGGAGTCGCCATGTCGCCGCATATCATCGAACCCGCCAGCCCCGCCAGCCGAGCCGTTATCTGGTTGCACGGCCTGGGCGCCGACTGCTACGACTTTGTCCCGGTGGTCGAGGCACTGCAACTGCCGGAGAACCACGGCATTCGCTTTATCTTTCCGCAGGCACCAACGCGTCCGGTCACCATCAACGGTGGCTTCCCCATGCCAAGCTGGTACGACATCCTCGGCGTTTCACCCGCCCGCGCCATCAATCAGGCGCAGCTGGATGAATCCATCGCCCTGGTACGCCAACTGATTGATGAGCAATGTGCCCAGGGCATCGCGCTGGAAAATATCGTGCTGGCCGGGTTCTCCCAGGGCGGCGCGGTCGTGCTGTGCACCGCCGTCAGCAGCCAGCTGCCGCTGGCCGGCGTCATGGCGCTGTCCACCTACGGGCCAGACCTCGACCAGTTGCTGCAACGTCACCCGGTAGAACACCCGCTGTCGCTGTTCCACGCCCACGGCCGCTTCGACGAGGTGCTGCCACTGACCATGGGCCGCGAAGCGCATGACCTGATGCAGGCCGCCGGGCACCAAACCAGCTGGCATGAGTATGCGATGGCGCACGAGGTCTGCATGCCGGAGATTGCCGACATTCGCCAGTGGCTGGTCGCGCAGCTCGGTCTCTAGCATCTTTTGCCGTTGGTCCGCCCACCGGCAACTGTTCAAAAAACAACCGCAAGGCTTCGCTATCGCACGGCCTTGCATTACACTGCCTGATCTTCAATTTCCATGTAGTCGAGACATGCCTGTGCTCAAA
>MDTG01300415.1_pt1 | contig 10326 bp, 12 predicted proteins | sample 811421 | NCBI WGS metagenome assembly MDTG01 (sample SAMN05326645, study PRJNA326480) | marine metagenome | isolation source: seawater | place: Pacific Ocean: South East | collected 2011
CATATATTAATATTTCAAAATTTATTAATAAGAAAATGAGTATAATGAAGATATACAAGTCTGAAATAAAAAAACATCCATTTCCAAGAAGTTTGAAAGCAATAGAGTCTCTTGCGGTTCTTAGGGGATCTGAAAGTGGATTTAAAGCAGCTGAGGCATTTATTTCAATTTATAAATCAATCAAATGAAACAAATAATTATCAAATCAAATTTTTCGCTAGAAAGCTCTTTACGACTTATGAAAAAAAGTGGAGAGAAGTGTTTAGTGGTGTCTAATAATAAAAATAAATTATTAGGCACTGTTAGTGATGGAGATATAAGAAATGCTTTATTAAAAGGTTATAAAATTAGTGAAAGGATTGATAAGATATATAACAAAAACCCAATATTTTTTTATAAAAAAAATATAAATAAAAATAAGATTAAAAATTTTTTTTTAAATAACAAAATTGATGTTATTCCAGTCGTAGATTCTTATAATAAAATCACTGACATCATTTTATCTAAAAATTTATTTCTAGATGAGCTAAAAAGAAAATATTCTAAAATCAATGCACCTGTGCTAATTATGGCAGGTGGCAAGGGAAGTAGGTTGCAACCATTCACCAGCGTTTTGCCTAAAGCTTTAGTTCCTATTAAAGGGAAATCAATAATAGTTGAAATAATTGAAAGATTTTTAAAATATGAGATCAAAGATTTTTATATTTCTACAAATTATAAAACTGAGATTATAAAATCTTTTTTTAAAGAGATAAAAAAAAATTACAAAATTAAATTTATAGAGGAAAAAAAACCTTTAGGTACAGCTGGGTGCTTAAGATTTTTATATCCAAAAATTAAGAAAGATTTAATTGTCTCTAATTGTGATATTTTGTTAGATATTGATTATAATGATTTTATAAAATTTCATAGATCAAATAAGTTTGATTTATCTTTGGTAGCATCAAATAAGTCATATACAATTCCTTACGGAATATGTGAACTTAGTAAAGCAGGAAGTTTTAACCAAATAAATGAAAAACCTTCATATTCTTTTTTGGTAAATACTGGAGTTTATTTAATTAATAAAAAAATTCTAAAGTTAATTCCTAAAGAAAAATTTTTTGACATGAACACTTTAATTGAAAAAGTAAAAAAAAATGATTTCAAAATAGGGGTTTTTCCAATTTCAGACGAAGATTGGTCAGATGTAGGCCAATTAACAGACTACATTAAATTTAAAACTATATTTAATGAAAAAGACTAGATTTTTAATTATAGGTTATGGCTCAATTGGTAAAAAACATTATAAAATTTTAAGTAAAGATAAAAAAAAAGAAGTATTTGTTTATACTAAACAAAAAGTATCTACAAAAAATAAATTAAAAAATATTACAGATATAGCAAAACTAAACCCAGAATTTATAATTGTATGCTCAAGAACTGAAAATAATTTTCAGTTAATAGAATTTATTGAAAAAAATTTGGTTAACAAAACTATTCTAATTGAAAAACCACTTTCTGAAAACTTTATAGATTTTAAACCAAAGAGAAATCAATATTTTGTTGGTTATAACTTAAGGTTTCATCCATTAATTATTTTGCTTAAAAAAAAAAATAAAAAAAAGCCATTTATATAATATTAATATCAAATGTCACTCTTATCTCCCTCATTGGAGAAAAAATATAAAATATAATAATAGCAATAGTGCTTTAAAAAAAAGTGGGGGCGTTATAAATGAATTGAGTCATGAACTTGATATATTGCTTTCATTATCTAAAAAATTAAAAATTGATTATGTTTTTAAAAATAAAATATCAGATTTAAAAATTCAAGCTGAAGATATTTTAATTTTTAATGGAATAATAAATAAAAAAATTCCATTTCAATTAAGCTTAAATTTTTTTTCAAAAATTAAAAAAAGAGAAATACTTATAGATGGAAAAAATTTTTCATGTGATATTGATATTTTAAATAACAAAGGCAAGTTTATTGTAAATAATCGCAAATATATAAAAAATTTTCCAAAATACAGTATTGATAAAACTTATGAGATGGAATATTTGGAACTTCAAAAAAAAGAAAAAACAATTTGTAGTTTTCAAGAAGGTTTAGAAGTAACAAAATTAATTAAAAAAATAAAAAATAAAAAATAACCAATGCCAAACATACTTTGTACAATATGCATAAGAAAAGGATCGAGAGGATTACCAAATAAAAATATTAAATCATTAAAAAAAAAACCACTTATGGCGCATACTATTAAAGCTGCATTAAATTCTAAGATTTTTGATAAGATTGTTATTTCAACAGACTCAAATAAAATTTCTAAGATTGCAAAAAGATATGGAGCTTATTCATGGTTCAAAAGGGATAGAAATTTATCACATGATTATGCACCAAAAGTTCCAGTAATTCGAGATGCATTAAATAAATCTGAAAAATATTTTAAAAAAAAATTTCACATTGTTGTTGATTTAGATGTAACTTCTCCCTTAAGAAAAATTGTGGATATTAAAAAATCATTAAAAATATTTTCTAAAAATAATGCAAATAATCTTATAACGATTACAAAAGCTAGGAAAAATCCATATTTTAACATGGTTGAATTTGACAATGGTAAACTTAAAATTTGTAAAAAAACTATTAATAAAATTACAAGACGTCAGGATGCACCAAATGTATATGAAATGAACGCCTCGATTTATATTTGGAAAAGAAGTTTTCTTTTAAAAAGTGATAATATTTTTAATAACAAAACGTCATATTATGAAATGCCAGAAGAAAGATCTATAGATATTGATAGTGAACTTGATTTTAAAATTGTCAAAAGCCTAATATGAAAAAAATAAATTATAAAAATCTTTTTAATTTAAATACAAAAACTATTTTAGTTGTTGGAGGTGCTGGCTTAATAGGTACTGAGGTTACAAAAGGATTTATTTCACTAGGCGCAAACGTCATAGTTTTAGACAATAATAAGCAAAAACTTTCAAATATGAAGCAGACAATAAATTCTAAGTCTTTAAAAACTATACATTTTGATATTAAAAAAAAAAATGAAGTTTCAAAAAAGTTTGTAAAAATTATTAAATCATTGCCTAGAATAGATGTTTATGTTAATTGCTCATATCCTCGTACAGATGATTGGTTTAACAATTCATTCAATAAAATTAGTTATAATTCTTTAAAGAAAAATTTAGATTTACATCTTGTTTCGTATTCATGGTTAAGTAAAGAAATTGCAAATTATATGCGTAAAAGAAAAATAAAAGGAACCATAATTAATTTTGCATCAATTTATGGATTAGTTGGTCAAAATTTAAATATATATAATAAAACAAGTATGAAAGAGAATATGACTTACTCTATTATTAAAGGAGGAATAATCAATCTAACAAAACAATTAGCTTCTTATTACGGAAAATATAATATTAGGGTTAATACTATTTCTCCTGGTGGTATAAAAGGTCATGTTGCAGGCAAAAGTAATAAGCAAGATAAAAAATTTGTGAAACAATACAATTCACAAGTCCCACTTAAAAGAATGGCTGAAGCAAATGAGATAGTTGGGGCAGTAATATTTTTAAGTTCCGATGCATCTTCATACGTGACTGGATCAAATATAATTGTAGATGGTGGCTGGTTAGCAATATAAATACAGATAATCTATGAATATTATTTTAGTTGGATTAGGAAATATAGGTTTTAGACATTTTCAATCGTTTTCAAATAATAGATCTGTAAAAAATTTATTTGTGATTGAAAAAGATAAAATAAAAATTAACAATATTAAAAATAAGCAAAATAATAAAAATATATTTTTTTATAAAAAAGTTAGAGATATTAAATTTAATAATAAAATAGATCTTATAATTTTAGCTACAAATTCAGATGTAAGATTTAAACTTTTTAATTCCCTAGTAAATAAATTTACAATTGATTATATAATTTTTGAAAAAGTAGTTTTTCAATCTATAGATCATTTAAAAAAAACTAGAGCTATCATAAATAAAAAAAAAATAAAAGCTTTCATTAATTGTAGCATGAGATCTTGGAAGTTTTTTGTAAATTTAAAAAAAAAAATTAATAATAAAAAAAAAATTAGTCTAAGTTTTTCAGGAAATAGATGGGGGATGGCCTCTAATTACATTCATTATATAGATTTATTTATGTTTTTAACTGAAAGTAAAACCTTAAAATTTGATTTAAATTTATATGACAAAATATTTTATTCAAAAAGAAAAGGTTTTTATGAAATTGGTGGAGAAATAAAAGCGTTAGATAAAAAAAATAATACTTTGTATTTAAAAGATGAGATGAAAGCAACTAAAGAAAGTTATTTATTTATAACTAATAATAAATTTATATTTAAAATTAAAGCTGGGAGAAAATTTCATTCTATAAACAAAATTCTAATTAAAACTGGTAAAATTATAAAAAAATATAAATTCAAAACACCTTTACAAAGTCAAATATCTTTTTCAAATTTCAAAGAAATTAGAAAGAATAAAAAATGTTTACCATCCTATCATGATTTATTCGATATTAATCTTTTATCGATAAGATTAATTAATAATCACTTCAAAAAGTTGAAAAATAAAAGAGAAATTTTTAAAATTACTTAGATTACCATTTTGGTAAATCAAAATTATTTTCAATTATTTTTTTTCTAGCATTTATCAAACCATTATTTATAAAATTAAGTAGATTAGCTGTTGCTACAGCACTAATTTTAATTTTTTCAAGTCCCTCAAGAAGATGTTTCCAATGTCCAGCACCACCAGCCATTATTATTGGAAAAGGAAAATTTTCATCAAAGTAATTAAGTAAATTAAAATCATAACCTTGGCCAGTTCCATCCTTATCAACAGAATTTAGATATATTTCTCCCAGTGGTAGTTTTGAGATTTTTTTAATATAGTCCCTTATTTTAATTTTTGAATTTAATTGCCCATTATTTTTCCATACAATGTAATCATTTTTTTCTTTTTTTAGATCAACAGATCCAATAATACAGTTATTACCAAAATGTTTACTTAAATTTTTTATATCTTTCTCTCTTTCTAGTAAACTGTTGACTACAATTTTATCAGCTCCAGATCTTAAGATTTCTTTTGCATTCTCAATTGTTTCTACTCCACCACCTGCAGAAATTGGTACAAAAATATTCGAAGATATATTTTTTATAGTATCGCAAAATAATTCAAAATTTTTTCTTTTATCTTTTATATTTAAAATTACTAATTCATCAATTGCTATTGCAATTTTTTGAAAATCGTAATTTTTTTTTAGCCAATTTAAATCACCTACTTTCTGTAAAGTAAAATTTCTACTTAGATAAAAATCTCCACCACTGAATAATAAAGTAAAAATAATTCTTTTTTTAGGCATTAGGTTTGAGAAAATTTTTAAGCAAAGTTAAACCATTTTTTTGACTTTTTTCAGGATGAAATTGAGTTCCAACTACTTTTTCACTCTCAAATGATGCAATAAATTCTTCCCCATGATTAGTGAAAGAATACGAGAATTTTTTTTCATTTGATTTTTTTTCAAACCTATATGAATGAGTAAAGTAAAAATTATTATAATTTTTTAAATTTTTATAAATTCCATCATAATTATCTATCTTTACAGAATTAAACCCAACATGTGGAATTTTATATTTTTTATTTTTTTTGAATGGTTTAACTTCGCCATCAATTAATCCTATTCCATTTATTTCTCCGTTTTCATATCCTTTTTTAGCAAGTAAATGCATACCAAGACAAATTCCTAAAATTTTAGAATCTTTTTTTTTAATAAATTTTTTTATTGATTCTTTTATTTTTAACTTATTAATCTTTTTCATTGCTAAATTAAAAGAACCTACACCTGGTAAAATAAGAATTTCACTATTTTCTATTTCATTTGCATCAGAGGAAACTTTATTTTTAATTTTTAAGAAATTAAGTGCATTTTGAATTGATAATATATTTCCCATTCCATAATCGATTATTGTAACATTTTTCTTTATCATTATTTAATTTTGAATTTTGGAACCCATCTATTCTTTTTTTTCACAAAAAGTTTTTTATTAGTCCACTTATCTATAACTTTGAAAAAATCAATTTTACTCATTTCATAATAATTAAGATATTCATCCAAGTTTTCCTCAGGAAATTTACCATCATATAATTTTACTAAATTAACCGCTTGATCTCTTGTCATTGCCCCCCTTCTTATTTCAATACCAGCATCTTGCGTTGCTCTGCCAAAACCAAATTTTAAATACATTAGATAGGCGTGCAAATCATATAATGATTGATCGTTTTGAGCAAAATTTGTGAATGTTCCTGAATTTCCAAAATCTTTTTCTTTTAAATTAAAAAATTTTTTTGCAACTATATAATTTCTGTAGGAGTCCCATGGTTCAAAATAACTCCACCATGTTATATAAAAATCATTCTTTTTGGCTTTTTTTTCGTTTCTTATATCAAACCAATATAACTCAGATTTTGAAAGTTTTGATAACTTAATTATTTTTTCATATCCTTTTTCTACAAAAATTTTTTTCCACTCCTCAAATTCAAGTTTTGATTTACCCCAATCGTAAGCACCACCGTATTCTACTTCTCCATTTTCAGCAAAAAAAATTAAAGGTATTTTAAATTTAGAGGAAATTTTAACAATGACAGAATAAATTGAAATTAACCAACCGTAGTAAGGAAATCCTAAATGAATAAAACCAAGTTTATTCAATCTTTTCATAGCTTTTTGATTTGGTGTTACATGAATATGATCAACTCCATAATTTATAAAATTTTCTAAATTTTTATTTCCTAATTCAAGACTTAGTGGTGGTCTTGATGTTACAGCTAAAGGATTCATTTTATATTTTGATCTTAATTGATGAACAACATATGAACCATCTTTTCCACCGCTCACAGGAACTATGCAATCAAATTGATTATTTTTAGACTTATATTTTGCTAAAATTTTTCTTAACTCTTTTTCTCTTACTTTCCAATTAAATTTTTTTTTTTCTTCAGACCACAAGCATGCATTACATATCCCAATTTCATTAAATGAAATTCTTGGTCTAGTTGACATATTTAAACAATTTTTACACCAAAAAATTTTATTCATTTTTTTATGATCTTGAGGTTATTCTTCCTTTTGGCTTTCCATAGAGTTTTTTATTTCTGTAAATTTGAAAAGATTTGTTAGTCGCATGAATTTTAGATGAATGGAAAATATTTCTTATTTTCCACATTTCACTCTCATACCAGCTTCCAGCAAAATGTAAAAAATAACAATCTAATAAAGATGAATTTATACAATCTTTTATATTGTTATTTTTATTTTTTTTAAACTTATAAAGAAATGAATATTTGTATGCAATTTCATATATCCACAATGTTTGATATTTATAATTTAGCCATTTAATTTTATTAAGTTTTAATATTTCGTAATTAAAAATTGGCTCTTCTCCACCTGTTAAAGTTTTCGTTTTTGAACTATATTTAAAGTATATTTTTTTAAAAATATTTGAAAATTTTTTTAAGTTAAATACAAATAGCCCACTACAAGCATAATCATTCATAGTTTTTAATTTATGATATGAATAAATTTGTTTCAGATTCATAAACAAAGATGAGTCAAGAGGATATTTTTTACTGTAAAAATGGTGTCGATTAAATGCTATTTTTCTTCTAACAAAATCTAAATCATAAGGTAAATTTTTTATTTGAGAAACTAAGCTTATTTTATTTTTGTTAAAATTATTAAAAATATTTGGAGCAAGCGGATTAATTAAAAAATCAGTATCAACATAACATAAATTTTCGATTGGCATTTTTTTTGTTATTAGAAAATCTCCGATCAAAAGTTTTTGCCAATTTGGACTCTTAAAATTTCTATTTTTTTTTCAATTAAATTTTGAGTTACAACCAAAAGCCCAATAGAATTTTTTTTACAGTATAATAACCAGTTCTTCATCATATATTTTTTCCAGTTACTAAAATAATTTCCTCCAATCGCAATAGTACAAATATAATTTTTATTTTTTTTTGGCTTATAAATAATTTTGAGTTTCATTGAATTATAAAATGTTATACCATTTGTTAAATAAAATGAAATAATGAAAAAATTTATAAAGTCGATTATTTCTAAACTTTTATTTCTCGAATTAAAAAATTTTAAAATATTAATAAATACAAAACGTGGGTATTATAAATATTCTAAAAAAGGGAAATTAAAAATCTTTAGAAATATTAAAAAAAAGTTAATTGAGGAAAATTTACGTATAAAATTTAAATGTAATTATTTTAATCTATATGGGTTGGACAAAACATTTAATCGATACCTTCAAGATAATATTATCCATTCAAATAGTGAATTTTTCCATAGATTATTTTACTACGAGGCTACAAAAAAACCGATCATATACCCATTACCAAAAAAATGGATAGACAAATTAAATAATAATAATTTTAAATCATTTTATCTGCCATCTTTTCTTTTCTGGATAATAAAATCTCTTTTTCATTTTATTTTAGGTAATTTATATTTTTTTTATATTCTCTACAGAATTATGTTTAACAAATTAAAGAAACTTTTTAATTATAAACAAAAAATAATAAAATCTGGAGAGTATGTATTTTTTATTGATATAGAAAATAGTAAAGTTGGTTTAGATAAAAAAATTGTTGATAATTATAATCTTTTAAATTGGTACCAAACCAACTTCAACAAATCTTCTTATATTATTCTTGTATCAACTAATCATAAAGTAGATAATTTTTATGAAGAATATGCATCGATTAATTCCCAATTTAATTTTTTATTAGAAGATATTAATTTAATTAAGTTTCTTATAAATTATTTCGTATTACAGATTTATACTATAATAAATTTTTTCTTTGCTGATTATTCACATTTAATTTTATTTAAAGAAATGATTAATTCTTTAATATGTAGAAATACAAATAAAAAACTTCCAAAAGAAATAAACTTTTTATTTACAGCAAATTCTTATTATCCATTGTGGTGTCAAGAATTAGAGCGAAAAGGAGTTAAAATTAATTTATTTTTTGATAATGGTTTTAACTCTTTGTCTGAAAAACCAAATAGCCTAAATTTAACTGATTTATATGATCAAAACTTTGATCATTGGTCAAATATTTATGTTTGGGATGAATTTCAAAAAAAAATTATTCAAGAATTAGTGAATAACAAAGAGAAAGTTCAGACTGTTGATATTTTGACCTTTTCTGAAAAACATGAATTAAAAAATACCCCTTATAGAGCAATATGCATTTTTCCATATGATGATCATAGATTTAATATGGGAATAAGCACTAATTCAGACTATATTTATTATAATAAGATTTTATATGAAAAATTCTTAAAAGATATAGTTGAAATTTCAAAAAAATATAATTTTCATTGTTTAATTAAAAATAAAAGAACTTTGGTTGCTAATTTTCAAAATAAAAAAAACTTAAAAATCATAAATCAATTATCAAAAGAAAATAATATAATTATTATAAATCCAGATGTATCAGCAAAGAGGTTGATTGAAAATTGTTTAGCCACTATTTCAATGCCATTCACGTCAACTGGTTTAATTGCAAACAATTTAAATAAACCTTCTATATTTTATGATCCAGTAAATTACGTTCAAGAAAATGATAAGTTTGGATCTGGTGTTAAGATAATTAAAGATAAAAATATACTTGAAAATTATATAAAAAATTTAGATCATAAATTTAAAAAAGACTTATAATGTATATCCAGGATTATAAATCATACAATTATCTGTACAAAGCTTTGGTGGATTTTTATTAATTATTTTATTTCTTTCATGCTTATAATATGATTCATTCCAAAGATTTTCAACAGTCGATCCTTCATCAAGTATATTTCCAATTTGCCAATCTCCGTTATAATCTTGAGCACATAACAACAATTGACCGTTTGCGGTAATTGTCATAGTGCAAGTTGCATGTGGACACTCAGAAATTGCATGTAGATGATCTTCTTTATTATTATATTTTTCTCTTTGAAAGTTTTTGTCATCTGACTCCTGTACAGCGTCACCGAATCTAATGTATGGTTTCTTAAAAATAGGCCGCAAACCTACTTCTTCACAAAAATTTTTAAACTGATTGACCTCACTATAATTATGCTTAAAGACAATAAATTGAGGTAAAATAGTTACTGGATTTGAGTAGTAATTATTAATTTCTGCAAGCATTTTTATATTTTTTAAAACCGTTTTTACTTGGCCTCCAATTCGATATTTTTCATATGTATTTTGACTAACCCCATCAATAGAGATTATTAAAGTTCCCAAACCTGAA
>MDTG01443683.1_pt1 | contig 10326 bp, 3 predicted proteins | sample 811421 | NCBI WGS metagenome assembly MDTG01 (sample SAMN05326645, study PRJNA326480) | marine metagenome | isolation source: seawater | place: Pacific Ocean: South East | collected 2011
TAATCTCATCAGGAAGAATACTTATTTGATTATCATACAAATGAAGAAATTTCAAATTAACTAAATCCCCTATTCCCTGTGGCAATATTTCAATTTGATTACCATATAATATTAATGTTTCTATTCTATCTAAATGCCTAATACTGGCAGGTATATAAAATATATTACTATCAAATATAGATAAAGAAGATAACCTTAAAATTGCATTCTGGCCCAAGAATGAAGGATCCCAGTTTTGAGCTCCTAGATTAGATACATCATTAAATGGAATTGGAATATTATTATATTGAGCAAGCTCTGTTAAAAAAATAATATCACCGCAATGATATTCAAGTGGACCATCATCAAAATAAGGCCTATAAATGCAACTATCGTCTGAGGCTTGAGCAAATGAAGAATAGTTACATGCCTCAATATCCATACAACCAAATATCAGACTTTCACCATCTAAAATTAAATTAATTAACTCTATTACATCAACCACGTTAAGATCAAAATCAGAATTTATATCATACAGGCTAGTAATAAAAGATCCATTCTCATATATAATAATATCAACTAATAAAATTACATCAACCACATTTAATTGATTATCATCATTAATATCGCCTGTTAAAACACAAGAAGTATTATCTCCACCACAAACATCGCAATCATCAATAATCGCATTACCACCCCACTGTTCAAAGCAGTCCTCTATACAATCATTCAGAGGATTATCATCGCATACATTGCATGTATCATAATATGCTTCACCGCCCCATACGTCATTACAATCTGGCCAGCACTGCACACCAAATTCATCAATACAATTATCACACATATCTACAAAAGCAGTTCCATTGTTTACACCTGCACAATCTGGAGGACAATCATTAGCATCACATACCTCTATACTATCATCAGTATTACATGTAAACTGACCAAATCCACCACATACACCACATTCATCAAAAAATGTTGATCCGAAACAATCACAAAACCCTTCTAAGGGGTTACCTTCACAATCACAAAATTCAGGATATTCACATGAATTATCAGGAAAGGTAGCATTTGAATTATAATTACATGCATCAACATCCATACATCCAAATTCATATGTTATGTTATCATTATTCTGATTATGAAAACCTCCAAAAATAAATGTATTCACATCAAACACCAACCATTCGGAGTCTTCCGCATTTGTTCCTGCAGATGCTGTCCAGTCAATATTACCATAATAAACTGAAGGTTTTCTTATCAAAGTGTGATTTCTTGTAGCATCTTCAATTCCCGCCACTGACCAGCCAGCTCCAGGATCAATACCAGGTATTCCAATCATATCTATCAAATCAGAATTATGAAATAATTCAATAGAATCATCTCCATTAAAGCTACTAATAGAACTCCATTCAATGAATTGAACACCATTAGCTTCACACTGAAGATAGGGGTCGTTCATCCCACACAAATCTCCACTATCAGATCTAACAATAAGTAATACATGATCGGAAATCAATAGACCTGAATCATTAAATGAATCTCCCGAATTATCATCTAATTGCAATAAATATTCATTACCAGTACTTCTTGTAATTTTTATCGAATATTGAGATAAATCAATAGTTTGATCTGAACCATTATATATTTCTATATAGCTATTAGTAGATGAAGTAGATTCAGCGATTTCTGAAATAAAAATTTCTGATTGAGCTAGCAAAAAAACATTTAATAGCAAAAGCAAATGAAACATCTCTATCCTCCCTAATAATATTGATTATTTATATATATCTATCTTTTTTATTACGCTTTTTACGATCTTTCCTATTACTTCTAGATTTCTCATCGCCAAAGAAAATAGAAAAACCCAGATAAATGGATTTGTAATCAGCGCCTATTCTTCTACCAATAACTTGATTGAAAGATTCATCATCTTCCATATTTTGCCAATTCCAATTAGACCAGTCTGTTGATTTAATTTTACCAATCATAAGATACCTTACTCCAAATTCAATAGAATACATTGCATTCTTATTAAATGCAAAACTTGTACCAAGATCTAAAGTAAAAAATGAACTAGACATCCTACTATTTGTTATTGTATTAATATTATCATTAGTCACTACATCGCAATCATCACCAGTTAATATGTTAAATAAAAGTGCTAAGAACTCTTCGCATTCTGAAGCAAAGGTATCAGGATAGTCATATTCAGTATATTGTCTAAAAAAACTATAACCTACAGATGAGTTTAAATAAGGTCTAAATAAACCATTTCCTATCATGCCATCATTAAAAATAAATTTTAAGCCTATATCAAATAAATTAGCCTTTTCACCTTCTCTGATCTGCAAACCAGACCATGAATCATTTTCTATTAAGTATTCAGCAAAGGAAACATTTTGCCAACCAAAGTTATATCGTAAATTTTTATAGTTTGGCAAAGGTCGCTCATATACAACCTTAAATGTAAACCCTTGATCTCCATAACTTTCAAAATTATTAGCTGGACTACTATTACCAAATGTAGCCATAAGAGAAGGACTGTTTCTTGTGTCTGAAAAAAGCATACTCATAGAAATTAATAATATATAGATAGATATCACTACTCTTCCTTTGAATTAATGAGTTTAAAATACATAAAATATCCTATAAATAGTAATATTATCGAACAAACAATATTAATTATAAATAAATCGGGATATGAATTAGAAAAAGACATCCCTAATAAACTAAATATTTTAATAAAAACAATGACTAGTGGAATCATAGCTATGTTATAAATAAAATAATTCAAATACAAAATTATAATTATTGCTGAAGCCCATGCTGTACTATAAATCCATGAGCTTATACTATTAATACCTACATTTCCACCAACAAAAGTTCCTATAAACAAAAATGAAAATAAAAGACAAACAAATGAAACATAAAATATCCTCTTAACATTATTTAAATTTTTAAATTTGTTTAAAAGATTTATAATAAATAGCAAAACAGAAGTAGTTAAAAAATATGAAAATACTTCGCCATTAATCGCTTTGAATATTGATACATATGAATTTACAATGCCTAAACCTTCTATCCATATAGGCATTAAACTATCTACAAAAAATACCCTAGCTGAAAGACCTATAATAATAAATGATATTAAAACTATCTCGAAATATGAAAAATCATAATCGGATTTAGGCCTACTCACAGATATAGCAGAAATAATAACAGAAAATGAAAAACTTGCCATTAATACATATAAAAGAGATGATATCAAACTTGTCGAAAGTTGATTAAAAAATGGCTGCGCAGTAGAAAAAACTGATATTAATGAAGGATAAGAATTAAAGATATCCAAAATACCAAAAATAGATAGAAGCATAAATATATTCTTAAATAATCTAAAATTAAAAACTCCTTTACTCCACTGAGCTATTGAAGAAGCTGCTGCAAAAAGAATTAAAAAAGTCAATAAAACAGAACAAATCATACCTACAATTCCAATTAAGCTAGTATTATTCTGATCATTCCTTTCCCATTCTTCAGGTATATATACAAATCTAGAATGTGAAACGATTTCATCTCCAGATATATTGATATTAATTCTTAAATCACCCTCATTTAATAAATATGATTTATCTGAAAAAACAAAAGACCAATCTTTACGATTAGGAAGATCTGATGGCTGGAAAGATATTTCTTCGATAAAATCATTATTAATATTTAATTTTTCATTAATATATTCTTGAGCAATTAACCTTGCTTCATTTTCAGAAAGAATCTCCCCTACTCTATTTTCAGGAATTTTATGCCTGATTTGATTAAATGATCCATCTGGATTTATAATAACAGAATATTCTTCTGCTTTTTCATTTAGATCACCTGAAAATTTAACATATCTAATATTCCATAAATTATTAGATAGATATTGACCTAATAGATCTTGATATATTTCTTGCCCCATACGCTGCCAAATAAATCGATCGGAAGAGTCTATACTACCTGGTATAAATTCTGATAAAACAGACCAATCATCATCTAATTCAATATTATTATCATTCAAATATTTATCAGAAAGATTCAAGGCTTCTATTCGAGAAACTTTAAGTGATAAACTAGAGTAATCAATATTTGAAATATATTGAGAATAAGAAAACAGTCCTAAAATGAAAAGTACATAAAGAACTATTTTGTAATTTTTATTAATTGAGAATTCATTAATAGAAGATTTTTGAGATACTTCTTTTTCAATTACTTCTTGAGGTATAAATGAATTATTCAGCTCGCTATTATCAATCTTTTTAACTTCTTTATACTTCAACCATGATTTTAGTATGACCCAAACAGGAATTAGCGTCAATAAAATAACCATTATCTTGTCAAATATTAAATCATTAGAAGAGGATGCAAAAAGAGGCAAAGAAAACCATACAACATCATAACCAAAATGAGATATAATCACAGGCAATAATCCAAATCTTATATAGATAAAACCCCAAAATAATGATGGAATAATCAGTTCAACCAATCTAGAATAAGATGGATAAGAAGGATAATTAGCATGTGCCCCAGCAAATATGATGGCCTGCAATATCATAGCAAAAACAATCCATAATGTTCTATTACCATATTTTTTAGAAATTAATACAGCACCAGCTATAGGAATTGCTCTAAACAAGCATTCTTCCCAAAATCCTGCATGCAAAGACATACCAACAGCAGACAACCATGGAAATGGAGTTGCAATCATATCTGGAGAAAAGAGAGTTGATGAAGGAACCCACCAACCAAAATAATTAGCTGTAATCATATAAAAAACAACCACAAAGATTAAATCTAAACCTATAAGTAAATAGCCACCTAAAGTTTGACCTATAACTTCATAGCTTACAGGATTTTTACCTTTCCATAAATTCCAAAACTTAATATGATTAGGAAAAGCTTTTCGTGTTAAACTCTCAGCAGCAACAAAAGACAATAAGATCAATACAAAATCAGCTATAGCACCTATAAAGGACATGGTAATATTCTGAATAATAAAATTTTGTGACGATATAGCCGTATCATATCCAAGCCAACTTAAAGATAGATAATTTAATCCAGAAACTAATGTTAAAACTGATACAAATAAAGCCCAATAAATCGCTGTTTTCCATAAAAGCCAGCGTTCTCTATTCAAAATAAATAATCCAACAATTATACCACCAAATACATAAAAAATAAACATTCCGTATGTTGAAAGGGAAGCAATAGTATTATTAAATGAGCGCATTTCTTCATATTTACGATTAAATGTCTCTGGAATTTTTATAAAATGTTTAACCTCTGTTAATTTATTACCGCTAACCGTAAGACTTAGTCGATATTCACCTTCATCTCCAATAGATATATCACTACGCTTGTATACAAAGGTATAATCAGATCTTCCTGAAACCTTAAGATCTTCTTTGGATTCAACTAAATTATAATTAGATAAATCAACATTCCAATATTTACTTGATTCTAACTCAGCAAGATTTTGAGCTCCACTAATCGATAATGATTCTAAAAATAAATCATCCGATATTTTTTCATAAAAACCATAAACATCCCCTTCAGGGGTAAATTTAAACCAAACCTCATTAACTTCATTTGGTTTATAATGCCTTACTTTCCATGTGTAAGCCTCATAATATTTCTTATCGAGAATTTTGATAAATTCAGATGAGCCTCCTGCATCTAATTCAATATAATTTTGAGTATAGCCATCTACACCAAATGTTGCCACCTGAAAATGGTCTTCTGGACCTAGATTAAATTTATTTGACAATACTTTTGATTCAAGTAAAGCACTTTCTCTAGACATATCTAGTTTTATGCTGAGAATAGGAAATGTTTTGGGAAATATTTTATACGCACCAAAGGCAAACAATAATCCAGCTATGGTTAAGATTATCCATATCTTCTTATTATAAAACATTTAATACCTCTTATTTAATTAAATCATCTCTCCTTAAAAGAGCTTCAACTTCAGGCTCTCTTCCTCTGAATTTTTTATATAAATCCATTGGATGCTTTAAACCGCCCATTGAAAGAATATTATCTCTAAAAGAAGCTGCTGTTTCTTTATTAAAAATACCATCTTCCTTAAATTTTTCAAAAGCATCTGCATCAAGTACTTCAGCCCATTTATAAGAATAATAACCTGCAGAATATCCACCTGAAAAAATATGACCAAATGAATTAGAAACAGTCATGCCAGGAACACTTGGGAAAAGCTTAGTTTTTTCAGTAGCCTTATTTTCAAACTCTTCAACATCCTCTACATCATCTAGATTGGTATACCAAGCCATATCTAAATAACCTAGTGACAATTGTCTTAATGATAAGTAGCCAGATCCATAATTTGAAGATTTTTTAATCTTTTCAATTAATTCATCAGGAATTACTTCACCTGTTTCATAATGCTTTGCAAACAATTTTAATGCATCAGACTCCCCTACCCAATTCTCCATAATTTGAGAAGGAAGCTCTACAAAATCCCAAAATACATTTGTACCGCTAGTTGACTGATATTTACCATCTGACAACAAGCCATGTAAACAATGCCCAAACTCATGAAATACAGTTTCTACTTCTCTATAATTTAACAATGAGGGTTTTTCTTTTGTAGATGGAGTTAAACTAGCACAAAATAAAACATGCGGACGCCTTACTTTTCCTTTATAGAGCCCATTTTCAAGTAGAGCATTCATCCATGCCCCACTTCTTTTTGTACTCCTTGGAAATAAATCAATATAAAGTATACCTATATGCGAATCATCGGAATCATTAACTTCAAAACAATCTACTTCACTATGCCAAGTTTGTACATTTTCAAGCTTTTTAAACTTGAGATCATATAATCTGCTTGCAATATCAAAAACACCATTAATAACATTTTCAGCTTTAAAATAAGGTCTTAATTCTTCTGAATCAAATGCATATTTATCCTTTTTTAATAATTCCTTATAATACATTAAATCCCATTGAAAAAATGAATCTAAACCATCTTTAGACATTGCATATTCTTCAAGCTCTTTAATCTCAGATTTTGCAGCCTTATATGAATATTCATATAAATTATCAAGCAAACCATATACGTTTTCAATATTCTCCGCCATTCTTCTTTCAAGAACAAAATCTGCATGAGATTTATAACCAAGCAATTGTGCTCTCTTATGTTTTAATTTTACTATTTTTTTTATGACACTAGTATTATCATACTCACCACCATTACACAAACCACCATATGCCTTAAATAACTTTTCTCTTAAATTTCTTTTTTTAGAATATGTCATAAAAGGCAGATAGCTTGACATTTGAAGTGTAAATAACCATTCATTGCCCCTATCTTTATTCTTAGCTGATTCAGATGCTGCGTTAATAGCATCTTCTGGAAGACCTTCTAAGTCTTCTTTATCACTAATCCACATTTCAAAACTATTCTGAGCATCTAAAACATTATTTGAGAACTTTGGAGACAATACAGACAACTCCTGGTCTAGGTTTCTTAAATTCTCTTTATCTGAATCATTAAGCGAAGCACCATTACGAATAAACGATTGATGAGTATCTTCAATCAATTTTAAATCATGCTCATTATAATCCATATCTAAACGATTATCGTAAACTTTCTTAATTTTTTTAAATAATTCAGCATTCAACATATAATCATTTGTATGACTTGATACAATAGGACTTATTTTTTGAGCGAGTTGCTTGAAATCACCTTCGCTATGGGCCCCAAACAAATGCCAATAAACACCTACTATTCTCTGTAAATCCTCATGTGAAGTTTCAAGCTCTAGTATAGTATTTTCAAATGAAGGTTCTTCATTACAGCTACAAATATTTTCTATCTTAGCATTACTAATTTTAATAGATTCATCAATAGCTGGTAAAAAATGTTCTGTTTTGAATTCATCAAATGGAAGTGAATCAAAAGGTTGGTCATATTCTATAAAAAATGGATTGTTTTTCATTTGTTTTCCTTATTTAATTACAATGTTAACGATTTTATTTGGTACATAAATTTCTCTAATTACTATTTTATTCAATATAAACTTAGCTACATTTGGATGCTCTTTACACTGTTCTAATAAAGCTTCTTTATCTATATTTTTATCAATATCAATAGTAGCACGCAGTTTACCATTGACTTGGATTGCTATTTTTATATTATCTTTTTCTAAATATTTTTCATCAAATTCTGGCCATGATGATAAAAATATACTTTTATTATTTTTCATTGACCACATTTCTTCTGATAAATGAGGAGCAAAAGGTGCAAGCAATTTCATGTATATAGACTTAGTATTCTCGTTTAAGCCTTTTGCATAAAAATAATTTACAAACTCCATTAAACGACTCAATGCAGTATTAAATTTCATTTCATCAAGATTGCTAGTAATGAATTTTATTGTAGAATGAATAATAAATAAGTCCTCATTACTCTCTTTATATTCTGCTTCTAGATGACATAATCTCAAAGAGCGACTTAAGAATTTATTAATACCTTTAATACCTTTGTCGTTCCAATCACCCCCCTCATCATAAGGACCCATAAACATTAAATAGCAACGAAACGTATCAGATCCATATTTTTCAACAAACAAATCAGGAGATACTGTATTACCTTTAGATTTGGACATTTTTGAGCCATCTTTTGTTATTGTTCCTTGATGATACAAATGCTTAAAAGGTTCGCTAAAATCTATTATTTTTAAATCGTTTAATGCTTTTGTAATAAAGCGAGCATAAAGCAAATGCATTGTTGCATGCTCTGCCCCTCCTATGTAATGATCAACAGGCAGCCAGGATGTTGATTCTCTACTAAATGCTTCTAAATCATTCTTGGAATCAGGATATCTAAGATAATACCATGATGAGCATACAAAAGTATCCATTGTATCAATCTCAGGAGTCCATCCTTTACCAAAAATATTTTCAGTTCTCTCTACTAGCTCTTTAGAAGAACCTAAAGGAGATGTGCCTTTAGGTTTATACTCAACATCATTTGGAAGAAGCCAAGGTAAATACTTTTCTGGTACAGGATGAGGAGTACCATTGGGATCATAAACAATCGGTATAGGAGCTCCCCAATATCTCTGCCTAGAAATAAGCCAATCTTTCAATCTATAAGTTGTAGTTTTTTTACCAAAATCATTATCTTCTAAATGAGATATCATTTTTTTAATAGAATCTTCAGTTTTTAATCCATTCAAAAAATCTGATTCTACTGACATTCCATGACCCGTAAATGCTTCATTTTCAATATTGACATTATTCCCATCATCTACAACTTTAACTATATCTATTGAATATTTTTTAGCAAACTCAAAATCTCTTTGATCATGACCAGGTACAGCCATAATAGCACCTGTGCCATATCCCATCATAACATAATCTGCAATCCAAATAGGAGTTTTTTTATTATTAACTGGGTTAATTGCATACAGCCCTGAAAATACACCCGTTTTATTTTTATCTAAATCTAAACGCTGAAGCTCGCTTTTATTTGAAGCATCTTCACAATAAGTTTTTATTTTTAGATTATCATACAATTTAAATTCTTCTATCAGTCCATGTTCAGGAGCAATGACCATATAAGTAACACCAAATAAAGTATCAGGCCTAGTAGTAAAAATATTTAAATCATATTCCGAATTTTCTATCTTAAACTTAACTTCAGCCCCACTGCTCTTTCCTATCCAATTCTTCTGCATTGCTACTGTTTTATTAGGCCATTTTAAATCGCTATAGTCTAGCAATTTCTCTGCATAATCTGTTATTTTAAAAAACCATTGAACTAAAGGCTTTTGAATTACGAGCGCACCCGATCTATCAGAAGTACCATCAGATAAAACTTGCTCATTAGCAAGAACTGTCTGATCAACAGGATCCCAGTTGACCATAGCCTCTTTTCTGTATGCTAAATTATTATTATATAGCTGTAAAAATAGCCATTGAGTCCATTTATAATAATCCTGATCACACGTAACTACTTCTTTATCCCAATTGTAAATAGCACCAATTGCTTTTAGTTGGCTCTTCATTGTCTTAATATTCTGATGAGTACTTTCATGAGGATGGACGCCATGCTTAATAGCATAGTTCTCAGCGGGCAATCCAAATGCATCAAAGCCCTGAGGCTGAAACACATTATAACCTTTCATTTTAAGATATCTAGCAAATGTATCAACGGGACCATAATTATACCAATGTCCTATATGCAACTTATCACCTGATGGATAACTAAACATAGTTAAGCAATATTTTTTATTCTTAGCATTAGAATAATCTGTATCTAAGCTAGCATCACTAGCCCAA
>MDTG01088801.1_pt1 | contig 10325 bp, 11 predicted proteins | sample 811421 | NCBI WGS metagenome assembly MDTG01 (sample SAMN05326645, study PRJNA326480) | marine metagenome | isolation source: seawater | place: Pacific Ocean: South East | collected 2011
AGATATTCAGTAATATCTCAGAGTCTGATCTGGTATTGATGTGCCTCAAATCTTCGCTAAATAAATTATCTTTAAGTTCATTTGAGTTAATAAGATTACCATTATGAGCCAAACCAATTCCATAAGGTGAATTAACATAAAATGGTTGCGCTTCCGCCGAGCTTTCTGCAAACCCTGCAGTTGGATATCTCACATGTCCAATTCCTATAGAACCTTTTAATCGATCAATATGTTTCTTCTCAAAACCGTCTCTAACTAAACCAAGTGATTTTCTTAATAGGATTTTGCCTTTGTAATTAGTGAGTATACCTGATGCATCTTGACCTCTATGTTGCAAGACTGTAAGTGATTCATAAATATCATGAATAACTGAATTTTCTCCACTAACTGCAACAATCCCACACATAAACTATATATCTAGCCCCATATCATCGAAGATTGAATTTGTATTAACTAAATGTTCTTTGATTATAGCATCAAAAAAGATGATATATTCAGAATCCTGAAATATAATGTTTTCTTTGAATTCTGTCAAATCGAGCATGTAAACTAAAATAATTATTAAAACAGACCCTTTCAGTAATCCAAAAATTAGGCCAAAAAATCTATTAAAAAAGCTGAACCCTAACAATCCAATCATCTTTGAAGCAGTGAATCCAAGGATTGAAGAAAATATAAATGTTGATATGAAAATTAGAATGAAAGCTAAAAATTGTGAGATTTGTTTTGAATTTAGATATTCATCTATAAATCCTATCGGTATATGAAAATAATTAGCGGAAACATAAATTGCTGACGACCAACAAATCAAAGATATTAGCTCTGACATGAAACCCTTTAAGAAACCATACGCCCCCCAAAAAATTAAAAAAAAGGAGATAAATATATCTATGTTAGACATTATTCTACAATCTCATAAAGAGATAATTTCAAGTTATCATTATAATTCTCGATCTTTTTTTGTAATCTAATGGCAATACTTTTATCCAGAAAAGGCCCTATAGCTTTAACATCAGTTTTATTTTTATCAATCTTAATTGATATTAAGTTTTTTATGCCAAGATCTTTGAAAGTTTTTGACGTCTCCTCCTGATTGCTTTCATTAATCAAAATCACCCATAATTGTCTAACAGTCTGTTTTTCTTGCATTTTAGGTACTTCGGGTATTTCGAATTTATCATTCTTCGTGACATTAGACCTATTAACTGGCATTTCCAGGGAATATGTAATCTTATTCATATTCTTAAAAAAAATACTTGTGGAATCACCAAAAATATACAGAGGGATTAGAATAAAAACAATAATGATATATAGAGATCTCTTATTCATTAAATATCTTTTTATCCAGTACCCTAGTAAAATTCATAAATTCCGAAACAGTGTAAAATGAACCGTAGACTACCAATCTGTCGTGTTCTGTTACCTTGGAATAAGCTTTTGAAAGAGCTTCTGCCATCGAATTAGAGCAGACAATATTTTCACTTTTTACAAGGCTTTTCATACGTTCTTTTATCTCACTCGAGTTCATACCTCTCTCACTGTTAATTGTCCCTACGTACCATTTTTCGACAATATTACAAAGTGGTTTAATCAAACTATAAACATCCTTATCATTTAGAAGACCAATTACGGCAAATGTCTTTTTCTTTTTTTCTTTATTAATATTATCAAAAAGTTTTATGGCAGAATCCTCGTTGTGTGCAACATCTAAGATAACTTCTGGTTTTTTGCTCCAAAACTGATATCTTCCTAGCAAAGTAATATTATTAATACCATTATCTAGGTTTAACTGATCCGTGAAAAGATCTTCCTGTAATATCTCAAGACACTGTAATGAAGCTGACGCGTGATTGTATTGAAAATCTCCAGTGAGTGGAAGAGGAGGCAACATATATTCTCTTCCTGATTTACCTCTCCATACCCAATAATCTGAATATATTTTATGAGAAAAATCGTTTTGTGAATGTATAAAATTTGCTTTAGATTTTTTTGCATGCATCATAAGTGCAGGTGGTGGATTCACTCCAGCATAAATTGAATAACAAAATGGACGCATGACTCCTGCTTTTTCATTAGCAATACTATTAATGCTTGATCCTAAAAATTCAGTATGATCGATTCCGATTGATGTTATGATCGAAATATCAGAATTAATAATATTTGTTGCATCTAGCCTGCCACCTAGTCCGACTTCTAATATTGCATAATCCAGATTAGATCTACTAAAGATATAAAATGCAGCTAAAGTAGCAAATTCAAAATAAGTTAGCGTGGTATCACCTCTAACATTATTTATAAATTTAAATGCTTCGATAATTCTGTTGTCATCTATAGAGTTTTTCGATATTTTTATTCTTTCATTATATTCAACAATATGAGGGGAAGTGAATGATCCAACTTTATACTTAGATTCATGAAGCAGACTCTCCAGAATTGCCACCGTTGAACCTTTTCCATTTGTACCCGCGACGATTATAATTTTTTTCGCAATTCTATCAATCTTGAGTTTCTTATATACGGATTTAATCCTTTCTATCTTAAAGTCTATATTTTTTGGGTGTAGCTTTTGCTGCCAGTCAAGCCAATCATTTAATGATCTAAACTGCATTTCCTTCATTTATATTACTCATTAATGATATTATAATTTCTGATAACTTATTTTTTTGCTCATTTCTATTCAAAATAAAGTCTATTGCGCCATGATCTTGAAGGAATTCACTTCGCTGAAACCCATTTGGCAACTTCTCTCCGACAGTTTGCTCTATCACTCTTGGTCCAGCGAATCCAATTAAAGCATTTGGCTCAGCTATATTAATATCGCCCAACATTGCTAAGCTTGCTGAAACTCCTCCCATTGTTGGATCAGTTAAAACTGAAATATAGGGCAACTTAGACTCTGATAATTTATTTAACGAGGAACTAGTTTTCGCCATTTGAAATAACGAAAATAGCGACTCCTGCATTCTTGCTCCACCGCTTGCAGAAAAACACAAAAGTGCCCTTGAGTCGTCAACACACTTCTTAATAGCCTTGGAAAATTTTTCACCTACAACAGATCCCATAGATCCTCCAAAAAAAGAATATTCAAAAAAACATGCTATAACAGGAACTTTATTGATATTCCCTTCATATACAATTAGCGCATCTGTTTCTCCTGTTTTCTTTTGTGTAGCAGTCAGTTTATCTTTATATTTATCTTTATCTTTAAAATTAAGCATGTCGATAGGTTTTATGTCTGTTAAAATTTCTAGCTTGCTGTCTGAATCTAATATAACATCTGCTCTTTTTCTAGCCGAAAGTCTCCCGTGATGATTGCATTTCGGGCAGACATTCAGATTTTTTTCAAACTCAGCTCTGTAAATAACATTGTCACAACTAGCGCATTTGTGCCAAAGGCCCTCTGGGACAGATGCTTTGTTATCCTTATTAGCTCTTATTCTTGATGGAAGTATTTTATCTAGCCAACTCATTTTTTCACCAGAGATTGTTTAATAGTCTTAGCATAATGTTTTACTTTATCGATCATTTTATCTCTATTATGACTATTTTCCTCTATTAATTCTACTATAGAGCTTCCAATTATAATACCGTCAGCAAGTTGTGATATCCTTTTTGCAGTCTTTGAATCTTTTATTCCAAACCCTACTGCTATAGGAAGCTTATACTTACTAATTTTATTGATTAATTTGATATTTTTCTTTATGGAATCAAAATTTTTAAGTTTTGATCCTGTTATTCCTTTTAAAGAAACGTAGTATAAATAACCTGAAGATTCTTTTACAATATTTTTAAGTCTATTAGTGTCTGTGGTTGGTGATGCAAGAAAAATGTTACATACCCCTTTCTCTTTTAGTGTTGAAGTTAGGATAGAGGATTCTTCTGGTGGAGAATCAACAACTAAAACACCATCTACACCGCATGCTAATGATAATTTTGCAAATTTTTTATATCCCAGGTTTTCAATAGGATTTAAATACCCCATAAGAACTACAGGTGTATGTTTATTTTTTTTTCTAAATTTTTTTGTGACATTTAACGCATCTTGTATGCTAGTATTTTTTTTTAGAGATCTTTCAATTGATTTTTGAATAACAGTGCCATCGGCTATTGGGTCAGTAAAAGGGACGCCAAGTTCTATTAAATCTACGCCAGCCTCTACTAGATTATTCATTAACCTATAGGTCAAATGTATATTTGGGTCTCCACAAACAATATATGCTATAAAAACTTTTTTTTGATTATTTCTGAATACTTGATCAATTCTATTCATATATCCATTTTAGAGATCTTAGCAATGGTGTCTATATCTTTATCTCCTCTTCCAGAGAGATTTATAAGTATGTTTTTATTTTTAAGTTTCTTCGCGATTTTAAAAGCATACGATAAAGCATGAGCTGTCTCTAAGGCAGGGATAATTCCTTCTTTTTCCGTAAGATAGTAAAATGCATCTAGAGCCTCTTTATCTGTAACTGAAACATATTTTACCCTTTTATTATCCTTTAACCATGAATGTTCAGGTCCTACCCCCGGATAGTCTAAACCAGCAGAAATAGAGTGTGTTGATTGAATTTGTCCATTTTCATCTTCCATAATATATGTTCTGTTTCCATGCAGAATTCCAGGCTTACCTCTATTCAAAGGAGCTGCGTGTTTTCCTGTGGATAAACCAAATCCTCCAGCCTCTACACCAATAATCTCAACATCATCATTTAAAAATGGATGGAATAAACCTATAGCATTAGAGCCACCACCTACACACGCCACTAGTATATCTGCTTTTTTCCCAAATATTGACTTCATTTGTTTTTTTGACTCATGTCCAATAATTGACTGAAAGTCTCTAACGATCATTGGATAAGGGTGAGGACCTGCAACAGACCCAATAATATAATGAGTGTTATCCACATTTGTTACCCAGTCTCTTAATGCCTCATTCAGTGCGTCTTTGAGTGTTCTTGAGCCAGACGTTACTGGGATGACTTCTGCACCTAACAATTTCATTCTGTAAACATTAATTTTTTGTCGTTGGATATCTTCCTCGCCCATGTAAATTGCACATTTAATATTATACTTTGCACAAGCCGTTGCTGTAGCAACACCATGTTGTCCAGCTCCTGTCTCAGCTATAATTCTAGTTTTTTTCATTTCTTTGGCTAACAAAACTTGTCCCATGGCATTATTTATTTTGTGTGCACCTGTATGATTAAGATCTTCTCTTTTAAGGTAGATATGACTGTTTCCAAGTTCTTTACTTATTCTGGATGCATAGTATATAGGTGTTGGCCTCCCAACAAATGTAAGAAGTTCTCTTTTTAATATTTGTTGAAATTTTACCGACTTTGCTAATCTGGTATATGCTTTGAGTAGTTCTTTGAGCGGATATATTAGTGTCTCAGAGACAAACATCCCCCCATAATCATCGAAATGTCCATTTTTATCAGGCAGGTTTTTCTGTATTTTCTTTTTCATTTACTTTTTCTATCGAATTCTCTTACTCTTTCTACAAATCGAGTCATCAATTCATGGTCTTTATTACCAATACTGTGTTCTAATCCACTGCTAGCATCTAAACCATAAGGACTGTATGTTAACAATAAATCATCAACATTTTCAAGACTTAATCCACCTGCAATTATATGTGGTTTTGAAGAAATAAGTTTTTTCACTTCATCATTAGAATTCAAAATCTTCCAATCAAAATTTTTTCCAGTTCCACCTTTTATATTCTTATCTTGATTGTCAAATAAAATGCAAGATGCTCCATCTATAGTTTTAGAGTCATATGTTATTAAGGAATCATTAATGTGAATTGTTTTAATATAAGGTAAATTAAATGAGTTACAGAATTCATAATCCTCAGAACCATGAAATTGAAGAATATCTAAATTAATTGAATTGATGATTTCATTTATATGCTCTTTTGTTTGATCCATGAAAACTCCAACAATTTTTTTATCCAATTTTAATTCAGAAAGATCATTGATCGTATCTTTATCAATATATCTTAAGCTTGTGGGTGAGAATATCAGTCCTATGTAGTCAATATCAAGGGTATTAGCAAATAGAATATCTTCTTTATTCCTCATTCCACATATTTTGATAATTGTGTCTTCTCTCATGAGGATATATTAGCATGTAAATAAATAATAAAATATTTAGATTGATAACTTAAATTGACTCTTAGTCTTAATATTATATTTCTTTGGGTAATTAATTCTGTAAAGGTATAATCCATGTGGCGCAACACTTATACCCAACTTTTTTCTATCTTTAGAATCAATAAGATTTTTTACATCTCTCAGCTTTATTTTACTCCTACCTACATCAAGCATAAATCCAACAAGATTCCTTACCATATGATAGAGAAAACTATTAGCTCTAATATCAATAATCAAAAAATCATTTTTTGATTTAATAGATATTGATTTAATTTTCTTTACTGGACTCATTGCGACACATCCTGCACCTCTAAATGAACTAAAATCTCTTTCACATTCCAGGAATTTTATAGTTTTCTTAATCTTATCTACATTGATCTTATCTTCTATGTGAAGGAAGTTCTCATTAAATAAAATAAAAGGTTGCTTTCTATTTAATATAATATACCTATATGTTCTATCGAGAACGCTAAATCGAGCATGAAATGATTCATCAACATGAAAAATATCCTTAACAATTATATCACTAGGCAAAAAGCAATTGATCCCTTTTAACCAATTATAGTTACTCCTTTGACTTGAAGTATCAAAATGTATGACTTGCATATAAGCATGTACACCAGTATCTGTTCTGCCACCACATGCAGTTTTAACTGGATGATTTGCTACCTTTTCTATTGCTGAATCAACAAATGTTTGAATAGTTTTATTTTTATATTTCTTTTGTGTCTGCCAACCAAAATACTGAGTACCTTTGTATTCAATACATAAAGCAATTCTCATTTTCTTAATTGCATATAAAGTAATCTAGCTTCATGTTTTTCTTGTTCATTCCCTGTCTTTATTACATTCATTATTATATTTGTAGCTTTATCGTTTTCATCTGACTCAATATACGTTCTGGCAAGATCCAGTGATGAAATGTCATCATCTAAGATACCTACATCTAGTTTTTCAATTTGATTGACCTGTTTTTTTTCATCGTTGGTTTCTAAATTCTCTTTTTCTGATGAATCATTGCTTGTTTTGCTAGATATGTTAGCAGTTTCATCACTTTCTATGTCTTTCGATATTCCACTATGCTCTGTAACCGAGTAATCAGTTTGTGGATCTCTTCTAAGTTTCTTACTTCTTAGTAGGGTCGATCTGAGTAAGTCTGAAGTTTTCTTTAACTCATTTAGAATATCTCTAATCTCAGAAGCTCTTTGTTGCAAAGAGTTAACAGATGATTGGGTGTCAACACTACTTAGTATTTCCTTTTCTAGTTTCACATTTTTCTGTCTCAAGAACTTAATATCATTATTTATTACCCTGAATTTCTCACTAATTACACCTATAACAAATATTACGCCCAACACATACCAAATATTAATCTTTTCCCACGGTAGTGAACTTAGTATATCAATAGTCTCCAGAATCATAAGATCAATCCTATTAAGGAAAGGTTGAATTTCAATAGAAGAAATAAAAGTCCTCATATTTGTGATGAAAACTAAAATTTGAGGGTTCGATTTCATACTGTCATGTGCTGCTATAATCATAGGAACAAGCGTTGATGGTAAAATACCACCAATCTCAAGACCAATTATGATAATGACTATAATTGAGAGTGTAATAAGCAACTTCTTCATTTTAATTATTCTTCCGTTATGATTAATTCAGCAATTTGGATGCTATTCAAAGCCGCTCCCTTTCTTACATTATCAGCTACAACCCAGATGTTCAAAATATTATCGCTATCTAAGTCTTTTCTTACCCTACCAATAGCTACTTTATCAGTCCCATTACCATCTGTAACAGCAGTTGGAAATATTAGCTCTTTTGGGTTATCAATTAACACTATACCCTCTGTAGAGCTATATTTATCAATCACATTATCCATATCTATAGCATTTTTAGTTTCAATAGCAATAGATTCTGAATGTCCTGTTATTACCGGGACCCTAACTGCGGTGGCATTCACTTTTATGTCTTTATCTAGAATTTTATTTGTTTCCCAGACCATCTTCATCTCTTCTCTTGTAAAACCATTATCATTAAAACTATCTACAAAGGGTATAACATTAAACGCGATACTTTTTGGATATACATTTCTACGAAGTTCCTGTTGATTCATAAAACAATGAGTTTGCTCTATTAGCTCATTGATCCCTTTTTTGCCTGATCCAGAAACTGCTTGATAAGTAGAGACGGTTATCCTTTTAATTTTGAATAAATCATGTATGGGCTTCAAAGCTACTAGCATCTGAATCGTAGAGCAATTCGGATTAGCTATGATATTTTTTTTCTTATAGAGTTTTACGTCTTCTGGGTTTACCTCTGGAACAATCAATGGTATGTCATCTTGATACCTGAACTCTGAAGTATTATCTATCACAATTGTCTCTTGAGAAGCTGCTTTTGGGGCATACTTTTTTGATACAGAGCTTCCTGCTGAAAAAAACGCAAAATCAATGTTTCTAAAGTCAAAACTTTCTATATCTAATACTTCAAGCAAATCGTTTCCTAATTTCACAGAAGTACCTGCAGATCTCTCGCTTGCTATTGCGTAAACGTTATCAAATGGAAAACTTCTGCTTACTAAAATATCTAATAGCGATTCTCCTACGATTCCTGTAGCTCCAACTATCGCGATATTATACTTATTTTTCTTTTTAAACATTACGTTTTAGTTCACTTAGGACTAAGTCACCCATCTGTGATGTAGTTACAAAATCTTTTGTTCCCGATAGGTCTTTTGTTAATTTACCAGAATCAAGAACATCATTTACAGAGCTTTTTATAGCTTCTGACAGTTCTTTTTTATCAAAACTATGATCAAACATCATACCAAGGGATAATATCATAGCTAAAGGGTTTACGATATTTTTTCCAGCAATATCAGGAGCTGATCCGTGAATCGGTTCGTACACAGAGTATTTTTCAGACAATGATGCAGACGGAAGCATACCGATCGACCCTGTAAGCATCGAAGCCTCATCTGATAAAATATCACCAAATATATTCCCAGTTAGAATAATGTCAAAATTTTTAGGATTTTTGATTAATTGCATAGCTGCATTATCCACATACATATGCTCCAGGGTTGTCTCTGGATATTGTCCAGAGATCTGATCAACACATTTGCGCCATAATTGTGATGTTTCTAAAACATTAGCTTTATCGACCGAAGTAATTTTCTTTGATCTCTTTATGCTTAAATCAAATGCAAATTTAGCTATTCTTTTAACTTCAGATGAAGAATATCTCATCGTATTAAAAGCAGAATCATTATCTTCGTCAAAACCTCGAGGTTCTCCAAAATAAATGTCACTCACTAATTCTCTAACAATCATAAGATCAATATTACTTATAACCTCTGGCCTGAGGCTAGAGCTATCAAGTAAGCTCTGAAATATAAATACAGGTCTGAGGTTTATGTATAAATCGAGTTTTTTTCTGAGTGATAGCAAACCAGACTCTGGTTTCATGTCATTCTGATTATTTTCGTGTTTTTTAGTACCAACTGCACCCAAAAGTATTGCTGAAGATTTTATTGCTTTATCATGTGTGCTATCTGGGTATGGATTACCATGGTTATCGATAGCTATCCCGCCAATATCTGCTGTATCATAACGAATATCCATAATTCTCTTGTCAGAGATATAGTTTAAAATTTTAATTGCCTCATTCATAATTTCTGGACCGACGCCATCTCCAGGAAGCAAGAGTATATTATTCTTCATTATTAAATAACCAAGGCTTTAATTTTTTCATTTTCTTTTCATATTCTATTATTTTATTTCTTTGCTTAAGAGTCAAAGCAATATCATCATATCCATGAATAATACGATCTTTATCAGATTCATTAATTTCGAAGGTCAGAGAATAATTATTTGGACCGGTTATTTTTTGCTCATCTACATTAATATCTAAGACAAATATCTTGTCTTTATCAATCATGGCGAATAGATCGTCTAATTCGGTCTTGCATACCGTAATCAATAAAATACCATTTTTAAAACTATTTCTACTAAATATATCTGCAAAAGATGTAGATATAATTGATTTGATCCCATAATCCTTTAAAGCCCAGACTGCGTGTTCCCTAGAGGAACCACACCCGAAATTATCATTTGCGATAATTATACTACCTGTTTTGTATGGTTCTTTATTGAGTATAAAATC
>MDTG01117131.1_pt1 | contig 10325 bp, 11 predicted proteins | sample 811421 | NCBI WGS metagenome assembly MDTG01 (sample SAMN05326645, study PRJNA326480) | marine metagenome | isolation source: seawater | place: Pacific Ocean: South East | collected 2011
GATATTAATAAAGTATATTTGTGTTTTTCTTTATCATATATCGAAATTACTACTAAAACTAAAAAAGTTACAAATAAAGATGTTATAAAAATTTTTATGTTGTAAAAAAACCTTAGCATTATTTTTGTATGAAATTTCTACATATTAATAAGAATTTAATTATATCTATTTCTTTCATTTTTCTTATATCAATATTTTATTTAAACATTCTTAATGAAAATTACGAATATTATTTTTTTAATAACAAAAATAATATTTTATTAAAATATTTAACATTAATTTTACTGTTTTTTATATCATTTTTTTTATTCTATAAAGAAAAACAATATAAAAATAAAATTTTTTATTTAGGTTATCTTTTTTTATTTCCATTTTTATTGAATGGAATAATTGGAATTATTTTTTTTTCCAAAGGTATTTTATGCTTATTCATTTCATATTTACTTTATAAATGCTTGAACGACTCCGATATTTATAAAATTTTAGAAAAAGTAAGTAGAGTTATGCTTTTGATTTTTTTTTCAATATATTTTACTTCTAAAATATTAGCTTTTTACTCTGAGACTTTTTTCTTTGATTATTCAATTAATCACAGCAAAGATCTAGCAATAATTATAACTTTTTTATCTTACCTTGTTATTCAAAAAAAAAATTTTAAAGACTCAAAATCGGATGTTTATTTATTAACATCCTGTAATTTAATTTTTTTATATTTCAACAAATCAAAAACATTGCTTTGTTTATTGTTAATTTTAATTTTAGTAAAAACAATTAATAAAAAATATTTAATCAATTTATTTATTATGTCATTTATATTAATTTTTACTTCAAGCTTAATTTTTGTTAACAAAACAAATGGTTATAATAAGTTTGAAAATTTATTTATAAGTCTAGATGAAATTACTTCATTAAGAATTAGTAGAGTGCTTTATCCATGTTCATGGAGTGAATATAGGTACTTTAAAAGTAGGTCTTATCAAGACATGTATACTAAAGATAACACATATAAAAACTGTCCCTATAATAAAAGTGATAAAGTAACTTTATTACCCATACATTTCTTAAATTATAATCTTGATTACTATTTAGATACAAATTTATTAAAAAATTCAAAAAAAAATTATTTTTTTAAGCTCAACAATATTTCAAGAGATTATAATCTAGATAATTCTTTTGCAAAATACTTATATTTTAATGGATTATTTTTCTTTGTTATTTTTGCGATAGTGTTTGCAAAAATAATATTATACTTGTTAAAAAATTCTAAAGAACCTGATTTAACAATTTATATTATTTTGGTTTTGACTTACTTTACTTTACATGCTGGCCTGTTTGCTCCTGGAAATTTACTGGCTATATTATTGAATGCTTTATTATTTCAATCATTTTATTCAAAAAAAAATGTTTAAATTATCAATATTAACTTGCACCAAAAATAGTGAAAATACAATTTTAGATACTATTAGATCTGTAAATGCGCAAAATTATACTAATTATGAGCAAATTTTTGTAGATGGTGGATCCACTGACAAAACATTAGAAATTTGCTCAACGGCTTTCAATTCAAAAATTTTCATTAAACCAGAATTAAATTTATATGAAGCATTGAATTATGGATTATCAAAATGTAGTGGTGATATTATTTATATACTTCATTCAGATGATCAAATAGTTTATGACGAATTATTTAAAAAAATAATGGAAATATTTGATAAACTAAATGTTGATGTGATCTATTCAAATATAATTATGAAAAGAAATGGTAAGTTATTTAGAAAATGGAACTCTAAACAATTAGAAAAAAGCGATATTGAAAATTTTAATTTCCCAGCCCATACTTCTTTATTTTATACTAAAAAAGTATTTAAAAAAATTGGATTATTTAATACAGAATACAAAATAGCCAGCGATTTCGATTATTTAGTAAGATTATTTGGTAATACTGAAATCAAAAAATGCTTTTTTAATAAAACGACATTGTCAATGAACTATGGGGGATTATCAACAAAGTCAATTAAAAGTATTCTATTTCAGAACTATGAAAATTTAAAAATAATAAAAAAAAAAAATAATAATATTCTAAAAATTACTACAATTTTTTTATACAAAATTATAAATAGAATTGAACAATTTTTAAAAAAATGAAGAAAGTATTAGTCACTGGAAATAGAGGTTATATAGGCTCCCTTCTATGTGAAAAACTAAAAAAAGAAAACTTCTTTGTAAGTGGTGTAGACACTAATTGGTTTACAAAAAAAAATAACAATCCATTATACGTAGATCATCAAATAAATTGTGACATTAGTAAACTTTCGATCTTAGATCTTAAGGATATAGATTTTATTGTTCATCTTGCAGCTATTAGTAATGATCCAATGTCGGAGGAATTTAAAAAAGAAACATATGAATTAAACTTTGTTCACTCAAAATTATTGTATAAATTAGCAAAAAAGGCTAAGATAAAAAAACTAATCTTTGCATCTTCATGTAGCTTATACGGTTTAGCTGATAAGAAATTAAAAAATGAAAATAGCGCATGTAAACCTCTAACAAACTACTCAAAAACTAAATATCTTTTTGAAAAATATTTATTAAGACAAAATGATAAAATTTCAAAAATTATTTTAAGGTTTGGAACAGCAGCAGGAGTTTCACCAAATTTTAGATTAGATTTAGCAATAAATAACTTAATTTTTTTTGGTCTAAAAAATAATTTCATTAGAGTTTTAAGCAATGGTAAACCCTACAGACCATTTATAGACACAGAGGATATGTGTAAATCAATTATTTTTTTTTTAAAAGATAAACAAAAAAAAAATGTAAACATTTATAATATAGGAATAAATGAGAATAATATACAAATAGTAAAATTGGCAAAAATTATTTCAAAAAAATTAAATATACCTTATAAAATAAACGAATTAGCTGATGATGATGAAAGATCATATAGAGTTAATTTTGGTAAGATAAAGAAAAAATCTCCAAAACTTGTTAAAAATTTTAAATCGATAACCAAAATTGTAGACGAGGTTTCTGAATTTATAAAATCAAAAAAGTTTAAATTTAAAAATTCTTATCTCAGACTAAAGTATTTAAAGAAAATATATAAAAAAAAAAATAGAAATTTAATTTGAAATATTTATTTAAAATATCACCTCCAATTTGGCCAGTATTTGTATATGAATTTTCATTAATAAAAAAACTTATTAAAAATAAAAATAAACTTTTAATTTGGGTTTGTTCAGGAGATAAGAAAAAAATTTCGTTTTGTCATGCAAATCCCGAAATGTCGAAAGTAATATGTCTAGCCTGTAAGTCAAAATTAAAAAATGCATTGAAAGAAATAAATGGAAATTATGAAATTTATAAAGACATAAATAAAAATAAAAAATTAAACACCAACTTTGAAAACTTTTTAAAAAAAAATAAATCAAAAAATTTGAGCAATATTCGTTACAAAAATATTGATTTAGGAAAGGGTGTAGAAAGCACTTTATATACTTATTTTAAAAGTAATTATGAAATTTATAAAAATAATTCTTTAAAAAATTTGTTACTTGAAGAGTCATTTTATACTTTAGACACGATTATCGAAATAAAAAAAAATTATAAATTTTCTGATACATATCTCTTTAATGGAAGACATTACAATTATCGACCTATTTTAAAATATCTTTCAAGTTTAGGTGATAATGTTTATTGTTATGATGTTAGCAATTATTCAGAAAGGCTAATAATTTCAAAAAATGAGTATCCTCATAATTTAATTTCAAGGGCGCACAACCTCATAAAAATAAAAAAATTAAAAAGTAATAAAAAGTTGATAAAAGCTGGTAAAAATTTTTTTAAGAAAAGATTTAAGGAAAATAGAAGTAATAATTTAATTGATAATTATGAATTTTCACAAAATCGATCTCTTCCAAAAAATTTTGACAATTCAAAATTAAATATTTCATTTTTTAATACTGCGTTATGGGAATTCCAATCAATAGTTGAAAATGAAAAATATTACTTATTTAAAAATGATTATGAATTTTTAAAATTTTTAAAATTAAAATTTGAAAAAGATAGAGATATTAATTTTTATTTTAGATGCCATCCTAATATGGTTAATGAAAAAAATTATCTTAAAAAAATTAGCGTTGTATTAAAAAATTTTAATAATCTTAATTTTATTCATCCAGAAAGTGAAATAAGCACAAAAGAGCTAATAAGAAACTCAGATTTAATTATAAATTTCGGTTCGTCCGTATCTATTGAAGGGGGGTATCATGGGAAAAAAATTATTACTTTAGCACCAAGTATTTTTTTATATTTTAGTTTTCAAAAAATATTTTATTCAAAAAAAAATTTAATAGTTTTCATAAATAATATTTTAAAGATGAAAAAAAAAAAAATATTAAAATTTGATAAAAAAATTTACAATGATGCGATTTTAGCGGCTGGTTGCGCTTATTATGAAGGTTTGCTTTTTAATAATGTTAAAGTTTTAGATAGATATAAACAAATTTACTTAACAAACAAAAAAAAATTAATTTTGAAACCCTCATTTTTTTTTAATTTTTTTTATTTGTCATTTATGTCTTTTAAAGCATTTAAAAGATTAATTAACTTTACATTTATAAATTTTAATTTACCAATAAATAAACTTTTAACTTATATTAACAGATTAAAAAATATATAAACCAGCAAATATGATAAATGACGTAATAATTCAAGATCTTAAAATTATACCTGATGAACGAGGATCAATAATGCATATGATAAAAAATAAGAATAATGATTTTATTTTTGGTGAGATATATTTCTCTACGTCTTATCCAAAGGTTATTAAAGGGTGGCACGAGCATACTAAACAAACACAAAATTATGCAGTAATTAGGGGCATGATAAAGCTTGTCTTGTATGATAACAGGGAAAACTCCTCAACATACAAAAAAATTCAAGAAATATTCATTGGTTCTAAAAATTATAAGTTAGTTACTATCCCACCAGGTATAATTAATGGTTACAAAAATATAGGTAATGAAGAAGCGATAGTAGCAAATTGTAGTGACCTACCTCATGATGATAGTGAAATGCTAAGATATGATCCTTTTGATAGTTTTATTCCATATGATTGGAATATAAAAAATAGGTAATGAAAAATAAATATAACTACAAAATTTTAGATTGTACCTTAAGAGATGGTGGATACTATACAAATTGGATTTTTGATAGAAATCTAGTTGAAAGGTATTTGCTAACTCTAAAAAAAAATAAAATAAACTATGTAGAAATTGGTTTTAAATTCCTAAATAATGAAAAATATATTGGTCAATTTGGGCATGTAAATGAAAATTTAGTAAATTGGGCATGCAGTATAGCAAATAATAATTATGGGGTTATGATTAATGCTTCAGAATTTAAGAACTTTTCAAATTTAAAAATTAAAGAAAAAATAGAAAAAAATTTCTTACCAAAAAAAAAATCAAAATTAAAGTTCGTAAGAATAGCATCTCATATTAGCGAAATATCTACAGTAAAAATCCTGGCAAAAAATCTTAAAAGTTTAGGGTATAAAGTTTTCGTTAATTTAATGCAAATAACAATGATTGAATATGATCAATTTACAAACTTCTACAAGAATTTGAAACCATATTTTGATAAATTTTACATAGCTGACAGTCTTGGATCATTAAAAGGAAAAAACAAAATAAAAAAAATTTGCTATTTTTTAAATAAAGAAAAAAAAGAATATGGTATACACGCCCATGATAATCAAGGCTTAGCTTTATCAAATACTTTAGCATTTAAAAAATATGGAGCTAAGTGGCTTGATTCAACAATGTTAGGAATGGGTAGGGGTCCAGGAAATGTAGATACAATAAAACTAGCAAAAAGTTTAAAAAGAAGAAATAATAATTTTATTGCAACAAAAAAAGATTTTAATTTATTAAAAAGAAATTATAGATGGGGAAAAAATATTTATTATAAATTAGCAGCAGAAAATAAAATCCACCCGACTTATATTCAGGAAATTCTAGGCTATAAAGATCTCAAAAAAGAATTTATTTTTAAATATATAAAATATTTGAAAAAATATTCTACACATCACTATTCAAATTCAATTCTAGAAAATGCAATTTCTTCTATCAATGATAGCGCTCAAAATTTATTCAAATTAAAATTAAAAAGTTTTAAAAATAAAGATGTACTCATATTGGGTTCCTCGGAAAGTCTTTTTCAAAAATATTTTATAGAAGTTGAAAATTTTATTATTAAGAAAAAACCTTTGGTTTTGTCATTAAATTTTGGCAAAGGTATATTTGAAAAATATGTAAACTTTTACATTACCTCACACTTAAATAGGGTTTTTGTAAATGAGCAAAATATAAAAAAAAATTTAAAAAAAGTTATCATGCCCTTCAAGCCGAAAATCCCTGATAAATTGTCAAAAAAAGTAATAATTTATCCATTAGTTGTTAAAAAAAACACTTTTAAGCACAATAAAAAAAATTGTGTTCTTCCAAACATGTTGAGTTTTTCTTATGCAATAGCAATTTCAAAATTTATGAATTCAAAAAATATTTACTTAGCTGGCTTTGATGGATATTTAAATAACAAAGATATAAGAAAAAACTTTGAGATGTCTAATACTATAAAAATTATAGAGAATTCTACAAAAAATAAATTTGTATCTATAACACCATCAATTTACCCAATCGAAAATATTTCTTCAGATTTTTTTTTATAATTTTTTTTTCTTGAAAAATAATTTTAATTTATCTAAATCTTTGTTATGATCTAAACACATCCAAGTCTTATTAAATTTATAAAAATTTACTTTATTTTCCTTTATATATTTATTAATAAATTTTTGTTCAAAAGATAGATTTTTATTTACAATAAATTTTAACATTTCAGTGTTTATTACAAAGTATCCTATATTAATCCAAAAATTATTTAATCGTATCTTTTCATAAAATTTAAATTTTCTTTTCTTGATATTTAGATGCAAAATTCCTTTGTCGGGTGTAAATGGATAGCACGTCAATGTAATTTTTTTTTTTGATTTTTTATGATTTTCTATTAATTTTTTAAAATTAATATTTGCAATGCCATCACCATAGACTACAAAAAAATAATTTTTGTCTATGAATTTTTTAATTTTATATATTCTAAGTAATGTATTGCTTTCTTTTCCAGTATTTACAAACTTGATATTATTTCTTTCTTTTAGTTTTTTACTAATTAAACTTTCTGCAAATTTCACTCTGTGGTCACAACAAATTATAAAATCTTTATAGTTAAATTTGTTAAAAGAGTGGATCAGCTTCTCAATAATAGAGTATTTATCAACTTTGATAAAAGGCTTTGGAATATTTTTATATTTTTCACCAAGTCTTTTACCTTTTCCCCCAGCTAGTATTATTATTTTCATTTACTTTTTTTTAGATATTTGAAAGTATTTAAAATTCCTTTTTCAAAACTTGTTAAATTGTATTTATATTTATTATTTGATTTAAAAACTAATTTAAATTTTTTTATCTTCGGTTTATTACCCAAAACTTCTATATCGATTTTTTTTTTTAAATATTTTTCGCCTACATCCTTCACTTTACTTGCTATATCTATTAAACTGTTACTTTCAAAAGATCCTAAATTTATGATTTTATAACCTTTAAAGTTCTTAAAGACACTAATTATTATTTTGCACAAATCATCTATATATATAAAGTCTCTTTTAAAAAATCCATGAGATTTAATTAAAATCTTGTTTTTAATAAAAGCACTTTTTATGAAGTCATTTGTTACATTTTTAAATGAATTTTCTCTCTCCAAATGTGGTGGGCCATAAGAATTAGAAATTCTAAAGATTAAGGAATTTATAAAGTTTTTATTTGTAAAATATTTAAGATAATCTTCACAAAGATTATGTGTTAGACCATAAATATTTTTTGGATTTGTAGAAATTTTTTCTGAAGAAATTATTTTATTATCACCATATACTTGTAATGTTGATAGATATATCACACCTTTAAGGTCAGATTTTATGGATTTATTTTCTAGTATCTTGCAAAGACTGTAAAAGTTTATTTGTAAACTCTTTGTTAAATCTTTTTCAGACATATTATGATCAAGTGAAGTTAAAAAAAAAATATATTTGGGCTTTATATTTTTAAATTTTTGCACGCTAAAATTTTTTGAAAAATCTACATTTAAGTTTTTAATATTTTTTAATTTATTTTTTTTTGATACGTTTATTATCTCAAAGTCATTTTTTAAATATTTAATTAATTTACCTCCAATAAAGCTTGATCCACCGAATATTATTATTTTATCTTTTTTGACAGGCATTTTATTTCATAGGTGAAAATATTTTTACTACCACTATGATAAGAATTTCCAGAAATTTTTAAAAACATTAAATGAAAAAGTTCGTAAGTCCTTATTACCAAATATCTAATAATTTTTAGTGGATAATTTAGTTTTGATATTGCATAAATATCCAAAAATTTAATATTTTCAAACCCATTTTCAGATAATAGGTAAAATAAACTTCCAGATGTAAAAAGGAATTCATGTGTAAAATCTTCATATCTCCAATAAACACCTGTTAAAGACTGTGCATTTGGAACAATTGTTAAAAGATATTTTTCATTTTTTAACATATATTTTAGGTTAGATAAAAAAACCTTCATCTCATTTTTTTTCTGATGTTCTAAAACATGACTAATTATAATTAAATCGTACTTATCTTTATGATTTTCTTTTTCTTCATCTAAATTGTTAACTTTAATAATATTAATCCCGTTTTTTTTTCCTATTTGAATTGCTTGATCAGAATTATCCATACCAACTATATCTATACCTTTTTCTTTGAGTGCCTTTACAAGTTGACCAATACCACATCCAAAATCTAATATCTTTTTAATATTATTATCTTTAATAATTTTTAAAATATAATTTGGTATTTTATAATTTTTGTAAAAGTTCTCGTTTATATTTCTTAGTTTAAAGTAGTTATTGTAAGTCATTATTGATGTGTTAATTTCATTATAGATGACACTTAAAAAATTGCCAATTTTAATACTATGTTATAACAAATTAAACAATTTAAAAAAAGTAATTTCAATCATTAATGATTGTAAATATTCAAATGTATACATTTCTTTAGACGGTCCTTACTCAAAACGAGATATTAAATCTTTAAACGTTCACAGCTATATTTTGCGATTACAAAAAAAAAAAAAATTTAAGTTTAAAATAAATAGGTCAAATAAAGGTTGTAAAAAAGCTGTTTCAGATGGAATAAATTGGTTTTTTAAAAATGAAAAGTACGGAGTTATTCTAGAAGAAGATTGCATACCAAGTAAAAGCTTTTTTAAGTTCTGCTACTTCTTGTTAAATAAATTTAAAAATAATAAAAAAATAGGACATATATCAGGTACAAATCCTCTAAAAAAATTTGACAATAAATATAGTTATTTTTTTTCAAACTATGGAGGTGTTTGGGGGTGGGCAACTTGGAGAGATCGTTGGAAAAAATATGATTTAAATATGAAAGCATGGTCAAACTATAAAAAAATTAAAATTTATGATAAATCAAATAACTTAATTGACTTTCTATTAAGATATCATCAATTTTCAAAAACATATAAAAAAAAAATTGATACTTGGGATTATCAGTGGTCTTTTACAAAAATAAATAATAATTATTTATCAGTTATTCCTTCAAAAAATTTAATTACAAATATGGGATTTAATGCAATGGCAAATCACACTAAACAGGTAAACAATAATTTTTCAAAAATTCATAGATATGAAATTAAATTTCCATTAAATCATAACAATAAAATTCAACATTGTAATAATTTTTATAATAGAGTAGTAAAAAAAAGGGTTATTAATTTAATTAACAAATACATAAGATGGGTAAAATAAAAAAAAAACTTTTTGATAAAAACTTTAATGGATCTAGCTTTCAAATTGAATTAAACAAAGAGCCAAGTGAGAAATCCAAAAAGGTAATTCATTTGTCATATAAAAAAGTAAGAATTGAGTTAACCAAAAAAGAATTTTTTGAAATTTCAAGTTCAATATTATTAGCTGAAAGAAACCTAAAAATATTAAAAAAAATTAAATATTAAATTGAATAACAGTACCCAAATCTCAGAAATTTTCAGTCACCTTAATAGTAATAATATTGATTTTATAATTCTTAGAAAACACGAGTTAATTTTTGAAAATATTGAAAATAATGACATCGATTTATTGATTTCATTTTCAGATTTAAAAAAAGTAATTAATGTTTTCAAAAATAAAAAATTATTAACTTATAC
>MDTG01196805.1_pt1 | contig 10325 bp, 8 predicted proteins | sample 811421 | NCBI WGS metagenome assembly MDTG01 (sample SAMN05326645, study PRJNA326480) | marine metagenome | isolation source: seawater | place: Pacific Ocean: South East | collected 2011
ACCGAAATGGATGCGACACGCATAAATGCAATATCGCGATATCAGGACAATCGAGAGCATCCAGGGCCGTTATCCGGCATGAACTTGTTCAGTTTGCCTTTCCGGCCGTTTCGGGGTCGGAGGATTCGTCGAGTTCGCTTCGCCCGACCAGCCCACCCGCTCGGTGCACCTTCTGGGTGAGGTCGCCCGCATCCTTCCCCTTGTCGATCATCTCCTCCGCCGAGATCATGCCCTTGGAATAGAGCGACCAGAGGTGGTCGTCGAGGAGCTGCATGCCGAACTTCTTCCCGGTCTGGATCGCCGAATCGATTCGGAAGGTCTTGTTCTCCCGGATCAGGTTCGAGATCGCCGGCGTCACCACGAGGAACTCGTAGGCCGCCACCCGGCCGGGCTTGTCCGATCGAGCGAGCAGCTGCTGGCTGAGGACGGCGATCAGGGCGACGGAAAGCTGGACCCGGACCTGGGCCTGCTGGTCGACCGGGAACGCATCGATGATTCGGTTGATCGTGCCGGACGCCCCGGTGGTGTGCAGGGTCGCGAACACGAGGTGGCCCGTCTCGGCCGCCGCGATGGCCGCCTCCATGGTCTCGAGGTCACGCATTTCGCCCACGAGGATCACGTCCGGATCCTGACGCAGGGCGCGACGGAGCGATTCGGAGAACGACGGGACGTCCGCCCCGAGTTCACGCTGGTTCACGATCGACTTCTTGTGGTAGTGGTAGTACTCGATCGGATCCTCGGTCGTGATGATGTGCCGATCCATGTTGTCGTTGATGTAGTCCAACATGGTCGCGAGCGAGGTCGTCTTTCCGGAACCCGTCGGCCCGGTCACGATGAACAGGCCTCGCGGGCGGCGGATCAGCTCCTTGCAGATCGGCGGAAGCCCGATCTCCTCGAAGGTCAGGAGCTTGTTGGGGATCAGCCGGAGGCACATGGCGACGTTTCCACGCTGCCGGAACACCGCGACGCGGAATCGGGCCTTGTCGCCGTAGGCCATCCCGAAGTCCGTCGAACCGACCTCCTGCAGTTCCTGCTGGTTCTGCTCGGGCGTGATGGACTTCATCAGCGCCACCATGTCGTCGGCGTCGAGGGTCTTGGTCTGGAGGTTCCGGAGCATCCCGTGAAGGCGGACCGTCGGCGGCCGCCCCACCGTGAGGTGGAGGTCCGAGCAGCTCTGCTTGACGACGGTGTCGAGAAGTCGGTCGATCTGGATCGTAGACATGGGTCGTGGAAACCGTGGCTGGGGCGGACGCCGGTTGGGACGGACGACCGCGAGGGGACGAGGAGGGAAGTGTGGACCGGAAGGTGTCCGGACGGGGTCAGGCGGCACCGATCTCCGATGGATCGAAGCCCTCGATCTGGGCGAAGCGAGCGACCTCCACCGGAGTGGTGACGCCGCGAAGGATCTTCAACTTGCCGTCGCCGAGGAGGCTCCGCATGCCGCCGCGGATGGCCGCCTCGCGGATCTTCGAGATCGACGCACGCTCGAACGCGAGCTCCCGCACCTCGGAGTTCATCACCATCATCTCGAAGATCGCCATCCGGCCCCGATAGCCGCTGCCGTTGCACGCCTGGCAGCCGACGGCCTGATGGATCTCGCCGGTCGCGATCTCCTCCTCGCTGATGTTCACCAGCGAGAGCAGCTTGCGATCGGGATTCGGATCGATCGACTTGCACTTCGGACAGAGGACCCGGATGAGTCGCTGGGCCATGATCGCCTGGATCGAGCTCGCGACGAGGAACGGCTTGATCCCCATGTCGACCAGTCGGGTGATCGCGCTCGGGGCGTCGTTGGTGTGAAGGGTGGAGAACACGAGGTGCCCGGTGAGCGCGGCCTGGATCGCGATGTCCCCCACCTCCCGGTCACGGATCTCGCCGACGAGCACCACGTTCGGCGCCTGGCGGAGCATCGCCTTCAGGATCAGCGGGAAGGTCAGCCCGATCGAATCCCGGACCTGGACCTGGTTGATGCCGTTGAAGTTGTATTCCACCGGATCTTCGGCGGTGATGATCTTCCGGTTCGGCTCGTTGAGGACGTTGAGCGCCGAATACAGCGTGGTCGTCTTTCCCGATCCCGTCGGACCCGTGACCAGGAAGATCCCGTTCGGTCGTCGGATGATCTTGTTGAAGAGTTCGAGGTTGTCGGGCTCGAAGCCGAGGCTCGGAAGGCCGATCTGCACCGCGTCGGGACGCAGCACCCGGAGCACCACGCTCTCGCCGTGGTAGGCCGGACAGGTCGACACGCGGAAGTCGACCTGGGCGCCGTCGATCGGCAGCTTGATCCGGCCGTCCTGCGGGATCCGGCGCTCGGAGATGTTCACGCCCGACATCAGCTTGAGCCGGGCGAGGATCGCGGACTGGTTCCGCTTCGGCAGGCTCTGCCGGACGCTGCAGACCCCGTCGATCCGGTAGCGGAGCTCGACCCGGTCCTCGCGCGGCTCGACGTGGATGTCGCTGGCCCGCCCGCGGACCGCCTCGACGATGAGTTCGTTCACCAGCCGGACGATCTTCGAGTCGCCGGCGTCCACGTCGATCGAACTGTCGATCGAACTGTCCACGGAGCTGTCCACGGACTTGTCGACGGTGACGTCGATCGAATCCGGGCCGGCGTCCCCGCCGCCGAGCTTCGCCGCGACGCCTTCGCCGATCCACTCCAGCATCTGCGACTTCACGCCGACGACGAGATCGAATTCCTGCGGGAGCCGGAACCGGAGGAGGTCGAGCATCTCCAGATCCATCGGATCGTGCACGAGCAGCCGCAGACGCCCGCCCTCCGACGACAGCGGGATCACGCAGTGCTTCCGCACGATCTCCTCGTCGACCAGCGAGAGGTCCACCTGTCCGGAACCCTCCGCCGTGCCGAGATCCACGAAATCCATCCCGGCCTGCCGGGCGAGGCCCGAACCCACCTGGATCTCCGTGGCGAAGCCCTTGTCGACCAGCACCTCGCCGAGCCGCTTCCCGCTCTCGCGGGCCTCGGCCTCGCAGGTGGTGACCGCGGATTCGTCGACGACGCCGTCGCCGACGAGGATCTCACCGAGTTTCTTGCGAACCTTCCTGGCCAAATCCAGTGCTCCGATCTCGGATCGTTCCCGAAGCCGCGTGAGGCGGCGGGCAGGACCCGCTGTGCGAACCGCGACCATCGACGTGACGGACGCCCCGAAGACCCGTCCCGGTGCCGGTACCGGCCCCGGATCAGAACGGGCGCCGGCGTCGCCGGCGGAGTCCCCTAGTATGGCGGTGCACCCTCCCGACTGCAATACGACCACCGCGATCGCCCGTGAGCAGCCCAACACCGACATCCTCCTCCGGGGACCCGATCGGGTTCCTCGTGACCGCCGGCCCCACCTGGGAACCGGTCGACGAGGTCCGATTTCTGGGAAACCGGTCATCCGGGAGGCTGGGCGTCGCGATCGCCCACGCCGTCGCGGCACGAGGGCACCGGATCACCCTCCTTCGAGGCCCCGCGACGGCGGAACCCACCCCGAGTCCGCACCTGACGGACCTGCGGTTCCAGACCGCTTCGGAACTCGACGATCTGCTGCATCGACACTGGCCGAGCCACGATGTCCTCGTGATGGCGGCGGCGGTCGCGGACTTCCGGCCGAAACGGCCCGAGGGCGCCCCCCGCAAGCTGCGACGGTCCGACGGCCCGCGATCGATCGAGCTCGAACCCGTTCCGGATCTCCTGGCCCGGATCGCCGAAGTCCCCCACGCCGGCACCAGGATCGGATTCGCCCTGGAACCCGCCGAGGAACTCGCCGCCCGAGCCCTTCGCAAGCTGGAGACGAAGCGTCTCCACGCCATCGTCGCGAACCCCCTCGAGACGATGGACGCGGATCGGATCGACGGCACGCTGATGCACGCCGACGGCACCACCCTCCGGGCGGACCGCACGCCGATCGAGAAACCCGTCTTCGCGGACTGGGTCGTCGAGCGGGCGGTCGAACTCCATCGGCGACGGATTCGCGAGACCTGACCCGGTCGGTCCTCCCCCTATACTCACGCCCTCGTCCACGAACAGAACCCCAAGGAACGTCGAAATGTCCAGCAATCTGCAACTCGGAATGATCGGCCTCGGCCGCATGGGTGCCGGCATGGTCCGTCGCATGATGAAGGACGGCATCCGCTGCGTCGTCTACGACGTGAACGCGGACGCGGTGAAGGCCCTCGAAGCGGACGGCGCGATCGCCGCGAGCAGCATCGAGGACTTCGTCTCGAAGCTCGAGAAGCCGCGAACCACGTGGATGATGCTGCCCGTCGCCTTCGTCGACGACATGATCGAGAAGATCTCCGCCCACCTCGAGCCGGGCGACATCCTCGTCGACGGTGGCAACAGCTCCTATCGCGACGACATCCGACGATCCGGGCACCTCGCCGAGAAGGGCATCGACTACATCGACGTGGGCGTCTCCGGCGGCGTCTGGGGCCTCGAACGCGGCTACTGCCAGATGATCGGCGGCCCCGTGGGCGCCGTGAGGCACGTCTCCCCCGCCTTCGCGTCGCTGGCGCCGGGCATCGAGACCGCGCCGCCGACCGAAGCCCGCAAGGGCCATGAGACGACCGCCGAGGACGGCTGGCTGCATTGCGGCCCGAACGGCGCAGGCCACTTCGTCAAGATGGTCCACAACGGCATCGAGTACGGGATCATGGCCGCCTACGCCGAGGGCTTCAACATCCTGAAGCACGCCGACGCGGGCAAGCACCAGCGGGACGCCGACGCGGAGACCACCCCGCTTCGCGACCCCGAGGCCTACATGTACGACCTCGACCTGAAGGAGATCGCCGAGGTCTGGCGACGTGGCAGCGTGATCGGGTCGTGGCTGCTCGACCTCACCGCCTCGGCGCTCGCGAAGAGCCCCGGGCTCGAGGAGTTCAGTGGACGGGTCTCGGACTCGGGCGAGGGTCGCTGGACCCTCCAGGCCGCGATCGACGAGTCGATTCCGGCGCCGGTGCTCGCCGCGGCGCTGTTCGCCCGGTTCAGCTCGCGGGGCGAGGCGGACTTCGCCAACCAGGTCATGTCCGCCCAGCGATTCGAGTTCGGCGGGCACCACGAGAAGAAGGACTGATCGCCCCGGGGCGACCGGGTCCTCCCCTCGCCCCCCGATCATCCCGGCCGGACCGGACCGACGGCTTCCGGGACCCGATCCCGAGATCGCACCGGGTGGAACGCGTGACGAACGCATGACGCGAACACGACGACCCCCGCTGCGCGAAGCAGCGGGGGTCGACGTCTGCAAACCGGCTCGCGGATGCTCCGAACGGGTTGGTGGAGCGATCGGCCGGTGCCGAACGCATGCCTCCCGGCCGTGCAGCGTCAGCCGCGGTTGCGGCGACGACGCATCAAGCCACCGAAGCCCAGAATGGCCAGGGAGAACGGGCCGGGAACCACCGCATTCGATCCGAGAAGCTCGACCGTACCGCTCATGGCCAGGCCTGCTTGCATCCCCTCGTCGGGAAAGAAGGATTCATCCCAGGCGAACAGGATCAAGACCTCCTCGCCCCCGGACACGGACATCTCCTCGTTGAGTTCGAGGTTGGAATACTGGCCATTGACAAAGAGCCTCACCAATGGTGCATCGAACCCGCTGACGTTGAAGCTGTAGTCCACGTATCTGATAACAGCTGAATCAAGGTTCTCATCGATGGTGGTGCCGAACTGCATCACGAAATCGTACTCATTGTTCCCACCGCCCTCGGGAACCCACATGCCGTCCACGGTGGAAGCACTCGCCTGGAACCTGTCGACTCCCGCGACATGCTCCGCACGATAATTCCAGGTCACGTCGCCGACGTTCCCATCGTACGTCCTTGTGAAGTCCATTCCCGACGCGTCGAAATCCTCCGGCGAGTCGTTGGCCCAAGCACCGCCGCCGACATAGGAAACCACTGTGTTCACACTGGAATACTCGAGACTCGTGATCTCGCCGCCATGGACGGTCGAGGTGACCGCGCAGTCAACACACATGCAAAGGAACCGATATCTCTCAGGCAGGGCATCTGTTTCTCCAGGTTCGGGATTTGAGAACTGACCGGTACGGTCGCACGGACCGTATCCAACTTGCAAAAGTCGATCCTAAAAGCCCAATCATCGTATCGGGCCGGTGATCGTTCGGTGTTTCGTCCATGATCATCCTCGGCCGCCGACCACGAGGATCGCGACCGCCATCACCACGAGGAATCCCGCGAAGATCCGCCGCAGTCGCTGCTGGGGCATCCGACTCCCCAGTCGGCCGCCGATCAGTGCTCCCGGCGCTCCGAAGGCGATGAAGATCGCGATGATCGTCCAGGAGATCTCGAACCCGCTGTCGGCGAGCTGATCCCAGTTCTTGAGGAACCCGACGAGGCTCTTCAGGGCGATGATCACCAGACTCGTGCCGACCGCGACCCGCATCGGCAACCGGGCCAGCAGCACGAGGGCGGGCACGATCAGGAAGCCGCCACCCACCCCCACGATGCCGGTGAGCACGCCGACGCCGAATCCCTCGACCACCGCGAGCGCGAGGTCCCGTCGGGTGCGTGGGGGCGGGTCGTCGGTCGCCCGCTCCCCCCCGCCTCGAAACATGAAGACCGCCGCGAGCATCATCACCACGGCGAAGATCGCAAGCTGCCACGCGCCCGACATGAACTGGGACACCCAGACTCCGCCGATCGTCCCGGCGAGGGCGGGCATGCCGAAGAAGAGCACGCTGGCCCAGTCGACCCGTCGGCGAAGGGTCGGTCCGATCGCCGCGATGAACGCGATGCCTCCGACGATCGCGAGGCTCTCGGCGATCGCGGGCTTCGGTTCATGCCCGAGCAGGTAGATCAGCAGCGGCACCGTGAGGATCGAACCTCCGGAACCGAACAGGCCCAGGCACACGCCGATCAGGAGTCCGCCGAGCGCCTCAAGCATGTCGAGTGCTCAGCAAGCCGTCACCGCCGAACCACACCCCGACCGGGCCATCGCGGACCAGCCTCCGGCGACGTTGACCGCGTCGAAGCCGCGCCGTCGCAGCTCGGCGGCCGCCGCGGCGCTCCTGATGCCACCGGCACAGTGGACCAGCAGCTCGCCCTCGTCGGGAATCTCCTCGATCCTGGCGACCAGTCGGGTGTGGGCGATGTTGATCGATCCCCGGAGGGCCGCGGCCTCGTGTTCGACCGCGCGTCGGACGTCCAGCACGTGGCGGTGGTCGCCGGCCAGCCGTTCCACGAACGCATCGGCATCGATCTCCGGAGCCGTGTCGAGGGTCCCTCCGTCGCGGACATGGCGCTCGAGGTCGGCCGGAGTCGTGAAGGCCTCGATGTCGTCGAGTCCGATCCTCACCATGAGTCGGACCAGCTCCTCGACGCGGTCCTCCTCGCACACCAGGACGATCCGCTCGCCCGGCTGCACGTAGGAACCGACCGCCATCAGGAATCCGACCCCGCCCATCGCCCAGTTGGAGCCGCGCAGGTGACCGCCGCGGAAGTCGGTCCACGGCCTGACGTCGACGATCCGCGCACCCTCGATCGCCCGCTCGATCCCGGAGGCGTCGACATGACGCGGCTTCGGGAGTTCCCCGAGCAGCGGCACCCCGTCCCGGTTCCATGCCTTCATCCGCGCGAAGTAGCTCGGAGGTTCGGGCTGACCGGCGAGGATGTGATCGACGAAGGCCTGCTCGTCGTCGGCGAGCGAGAGCGCGTGGTTGAATCGACGCTCGTAGCCGACCGTCGACTGGGGAACCGCTCCCAGCGCCTTCCCGCAGGCGCTGCCGGAGCCGTGGGCGGGCCAGACCTGCAGGTGGTCGTCGAAGCGGAGGAAGCCACGGGCGCTGGCCGCGAGCGTCCGGGCCGACGGCTCCATCATCCCGTCGATCCCCGCGGCCGACTCGAGCAGGTCAGGCCGACCGAGATCCCCCACGAACACGAAGTCGCCGGTGATCACCCCCATCGGAGTGTCCGCCCCACCACCGAGATCGGTCACCAGGTAGGAGAGATGCTCGGGTGTGTGCCCCGGCGAGTGGACCGCGGTGAAGCGGATGTTGCCGATCTCGAAGGTGTCGCCGTCGTGGAGGACGCGATGGTCGCAGCCGTCGGTCCAGCCCGACTGCCAGTCGGATCCGCCCTCCCCGGAGACGTAGGCCTTCGCCCCCGCTCGAAGCGCGAACTGACGGACCCCCGAAAGGAAGTCCGCGTGGATGTGGGTCTCGGCCGCGGCGACGATCCGGAGACCCTGCGACGCCGCGAGGTCGAGGTACCGATCGATGTCGCGTTCCGGATCGAACACGATCGCCTCGCCGGTCCGCTGGCATCCGACCAGGTAGGAGGCCTGGGCGAGATCATCGTCGTAGATGAGCCTGAAGAGCATTTGACGAACTCCGGTTGATTTGCTTCGGGGCCTTCGAGCAAGGTACCGGACCTCGGTCCCGTCCGACGTCTCGAACGATCGAGCGACCCGGCGAACCGACCGGAATCCGCGGTTCGACCCGTTCCGTGGCGTCGCGTTGGGAACCGCGACGACCTCCTTCGTCCTCCCGGCTTCCTGCCGTGGCGACGTCCACGCCCGGGTCGCGATCCGCTCCGGGAACGAAGGCGACTTGACACGCGGCCGGGGCGTGCGATCCTCGGGCGATGACCCCCACCGCCACGTACCGCATGCTGCCGGCGACCCTCCTCGTCGCCGCATCGCTCGCGGCCGGGCCGCCGCCGACCGAAGTGGACCGACGACCGAACGTGCTGGTCATCGTCTCCGACGATCACCGGGCGGATCACCTTGCCTGCGCCGGCCGCCACGGCCTCGAGACCGCCGCGATCGATGCACTGGCGGCCCGAGGCGTCCGATTCGATCGCGCCTACTGCCAGGGCTCGACCTCGCCCGCGGTCTGCCTCCCGAGCCGCGCCCGGATGATCTCGGGTCGGAGCGACTGGACGACCCCCGACTGGCGGACCGCGTTGCGCCGGTCGGACTTCCCGCTGTGGCCGGAAGTCCTTCGCGAAGCCGGCTGGCGGACGCATCACGTCGGCAAGTGGCACGGCGGTCGCCCGTGGTTCGATCGCTGCTTCGAAGGTGGATCGAGCGTGCTCTTCGGCGGCATGGGCAGCCACACCACGCTGTCCGTGGTCGACCTCGGTCCGGGCCGCGAGGACTCGCGACGCCGACTCGAGGCGTACAGCAGCGACGAGTTCGCCGACCGCGCCGCGGCGTTCATCGAAGCCTGCGCGACCGACGACGACGACCGACCCTTCGTGCTGAGCCTGTGCTTCACCGCGCCCCATGATCCGCGAACACCCCCGGACGGCGAGGACGTGATCCGGGATCGCGCTCGCGCGATCGAGCTGCCACCGAACGTTCTCCCGGTCCATCCGTTCGACAACGGCGAGATGACGATCCGGGACGAGGAGCTCGTGGCCTGGCCCCGAACCCCCGCGGCGCTGCGCGAGGAGATCGCCCGATACGACCTGATGATCGAGAACATGGATCGTGGCATCGGTCGCGTGCTCGATACCCTCGACCGCCACGGCCTCACCGAAGAGACGCTGGTGGTGTTCGCGGGCGACCACGGACTCGCCCTCGGAAGCCACGGCCTGCTCGGCAAGCAGAATCTCTACGAGCACTCGATGCGTTCTCCGATCGTGATCTCGGGTCCCGGATTCCCGGAAGGACTGGTCCGCGACGACTTCGCCTACCTCCACGATCTGCCGCCGACGATCCTCGCGGCGGCGGGCGTGGAGATCCCGCGGACGATGGACGGACTCGACCTCCACCACCCGACCGACCGCACCGGCGTGCTCACCCGCTACCGAGAGATCCAGCGCGCCTGGCGTGACGACCGGTGGAAGGTCATCTGGTATCCGAGGATCGACCGCTGGCAGGTGTTCGATCTCGCCGCGGATCCGCACGAACGCGTCGATCTGGCCCGCGATCCGGCGAACGCCGCTCGGGTCGCTGCGATGCAACGCACGCTTCAGAAGGTCCGAGCCGATCACGGTGATGGTGCGGCGCTGCTGGTCGGCCGGGTCGAGCCGGAAAGGTTCGACGCCGACGCCGCGGAGGCGGCGAGACGCACGAAGGATCACTGGAAGCGGTGAAAGCGGGCGGGATCCCGTCCATCCCTGATACGCTCTTCGCCGGACCCGTGGCGGAATCGGCAGACGCAGCGGCCTTAAAAGCCGCGGCCGCGGAAGCGGCGTGAGGGTTCGAGCCCCTCCGGGTCCATTCCCACCCGAGGCACTCTCCAACCATGCGTCCGCTCGCCCTCTCAGAACATCGCGTGCTCCGACTGGTGGTGCTCTGCGCGTTGTACGTCGCGCAGGGCGTCCCCTTCGGGTTCCTCACCGTCACCCTCGCGGCGGCGATGGCGGCG
>MDTG01222220.1_pt1 | contig 10325 bp, 10 predicted proteins | sample 811421 | NCBI WGS metagenome assembly MDTG01 (sample SAMN05326645, study PRJNA326480) | marine metagenome | isolation source: seawater | place: Pacific Ocean: South East | collected 2011
GGCTCCTAAATTAAAAACCCCAACTTCGATAGGCCCAATTTCCTTTTCTACAAAATTCACCTGTTCTTCAATTGTGTTCTCCTGGACGGCATTGAGTAAAGCCCCTGATGCTGATCCACCAGAATTTTTTATCTCATCTATAAGGTTATTAAGACCTTTTTCTTCTGTTCGGCGAGTTAAGAATGAATGGTAGCCTTCTCTTGCGAACCGTTTGGCGACATTTCCGCCAATACCGGCTCCGGCGCCGAGAATAAAACACACGGGTTTCATTGGTTTTCCTTTACTTTTTATTAGATCATTTATGTTATCACGATTAGAAAATAACCCTTTGGATGCAGGGAGGATTGTATTCAATCCTTTCCTCTTAGTTAGACCATGTGCATTTATTAATTGCCGATACTCTTTTTCCAGGTAGGTATTGAACCTTATACTCACAAGATCCAGTTATTCCTGAAAACTTACCGGTTCCTCCCACCATTGTACTTTTACCAGCTCCACCACTTCCCTCGCTGGTGTCGCCCACCTTACGGTCATTGTGAGAATAGAGTTGGGCCCCCGTTTTTACATCTGTCGTAGTACAGCGTCCGATAAGGCTTGTTCCAGCGGTGTTTTTTTCTATCAATAGGGCGCAATCCATTGTGTTGCTCACTCCAGCTTCAAAGGGCCCTCCCGTGCTTTTTACAATAGTCATTACACCAGTTAGTCGACCAGCGGTGGCTTTTCCATTTTGTATATCAATAGAGAAAAGATCAGCAGCTGATCCTGAGAAAACTGATTCATAAGTACCGCTTTCTGCTAATGCTGGTTGCGCAAAAAACGTTAGCAATGTTAAGGCTATAAACGTGGTTTTAACTTTCATAATTATCTCCTATTAATTATAAGCAAGCGACCTAAGTAGAGCACTAAAGTAAATAATTTATCACACTGATTATTATTAGCAATGATGTTTTAAAAATCTGTTAAGATCAGATGTGAGGATGCCAGATTACTTTTTGGGGGAGGTAAAATGACCACATCTAGCGGTAGCGATTTAATATCAGATTCCGGCGACAGGTACACGCAGCCTGGTGAGTTAGTACAAGAGCCGCCAAAAAAACTTTTGGAAGTTTTTAAGTACCTTGGCCCTAGCGTCATTATAACCTCGACTATAGTCGGCTCGGGGGAGGTTATCTTAACTGCTAGCTTGGGAGCTGCGGTGGGTTATGGAATGCTCTGGTGGGTTCTTATTTCGTGTTGGAGTAAATCTATTGTCCAGGGGGAACTAGCTAGATATATTGTGCTTAGCGGGGACACTTATCCAAGGGCGCTTAACAGAGTTCCTGGAAAAATTACAATTCATAAAGACAAAAGAGTTTCATGGCCATTAATTCTAGTTGCACTATCATTCCTAACTTCAGTCAGTGGACTAGGTGGGCTAATAGGCGGGGCTACTTTAGCGATCATGCTTGCTTTCCCAGCATTTAATTCAACCCTGGTGATAGCTGTTTTAGGAGTAGTTACAGTAATTTTACTTGGTACTGGCAGCTATAAGAGACTAGAGTCAATGATGCTAATCATGGTTGGCAGCTTCACCCTGTTGACGATGTTGTGTTTTGTTCTTATGCAGGGTACTGAGTATGCTACAACGTTTGATCAGTTAGTGAGTGGTTTTAAATTTGAATTTTATCCTGAATTTGCAGTACTAGCCCTGGCTGCTTATGGTTACACAGGAGTTAATTCTGGCGAAATAGGAGCTTATACGTATTGGTGTATTGAGAAAGGCTATCCGGCTAGGATAGGGCCATACCAAAATACTCAGGATTGGTTATACCGAGCTAAAGGCTGGCTGGCCGTTTTGCGCACGGATGTATGGGTCACATTACTTATATTGACCATGGCTACAATCCCGTTTTATTTTCTCGGTGCTGGAATATTACATGCCACGGGGCAGACTCCTTCGGGTCATGAAACTGTACGAGCTCTGAGTGGCATGTACACGGAAACCCTTGGAGATTGGTCTATATGGGTCTTTGCTACAGGAGCCTTTTTTATTCTATATTCAAGTACTGTCTCTGCGGTGGCCGCACAATCGCGTATTCTCCCAGATTATTTCATTGAGTTCGGTTTGTTATCTAGAGATAGATTGGACATACGAAAAAAAATAACTCGCTGGTGGATTTTTGGGGCGCCGGTGGCAGGGTTTCTAATTGCAGTTTTCATACAGCGACCGGTGCTTTTGGTGTCAATTGCCGCTTGCGTTTTTGCCATGATGTTGCCAATACAGACTTGGATGACTCTATATTTGCAAAGCAGGAGATTACCTGAGGAGATACAGCCTCAGACCACAACTAAATATTTCCTACTATTCACACTGGCGCTTCAAGCTATAATGGCGCTTCTTGTATTGTATTTTGTGGTGTTTAAGCTTGGGTGAGAGTTAGACTTTTTGGTGAAATGCCATAAAAAAATGCTTTGTTTTTGATGTTTGACCTTGGAAAGGACTATAGGCGTGTCTTGCAGTCTATTATTTTTTTTATCTTCGAGGTTAACATAGTGCCTTAAAGGCCTAATTATTAATTATAATTTATGGAGCCGTTCAGTATGAATTTAACATTTATCTATTTTGATTTTCCGTTTTGGAGGTCAGAGGTAGGAAAACTTGCATTGCATTTGGGTAATGTGGATTTTGAAAACAAAATAATATCTGGAGATGAGTTTCAGAGGGTAAAAAAAACAGGTCAATTGGATGATGGAACGATTATCCCATTTCACCAGTTACCTTGCTTGTTGGTAGACGATATTCCTATTGCGCAAACCGCTGGAATAGCCCGATTTTGTGGGAAACTGTCGGGGCTATATCCCAAAGATAACGATGTCCTTGCCGGGCAAATAGATCAGATTCTTGATTTTATTACGGACATGACTGTTATTGTTGCCTGGACTGGGAAGGATGATAACGATGAAGCTAGAATCATCAAGCGGGGAGATCTAGCCCAGGGAGAGTTAGGACGAAAATTACGAATGCTGGAGAAAAACATCTTAAACAATTCAACCTGGGCTCTTGGGGATAAGATGGGTCTCCCTGATATCGCCATATGGCGTTTTATGGGGTGGTTAAGTTGCGGCTCAGTAGAGGGACTTCCTACTGACATTCTGAAGGATTATCCAAATATTAGACGTCTCTGTCATTCTGTTGATCAGAATCCTCGTATCCAAGATTGGATTGATAGCACTTATCCTGAAAATTACAACCGGGGTAACTATCTAATAGATTAAATTAAAAGAATGGGATAACACATATCTTTTTTTAGACCTCTGTAAGCCATTTTTCGAATACTTTATTGCTCCCGCGTTGAATCATATTCAAAGACTGATACAGTTTTCGCGCAATTGGGCCAGTTTTATTGTCGTTAACAATGATCTTTTTTTCGCGGTAGCCAAACTTTCCTACTGGGGCAATCAAGGCACCTGTGCCAATCGCGAATGCCTCGGTAATACTCGCATCTTGTATTTGGGTGATTGTTTTCTCCACATCTAAAGTTTCTTCTTTAACCACTAAGCCAAGGGTCGGGGCCAATTCAATGATTGATTTGCGAGTAATACCCGGTAGGATACTCCCAGTTAATCTAGGGGTAACAAGCTCATTGTTTTCTCGTACAAACATAATATTCATTCCACCCACTTCTTCTATATAACGTCTATGAACAGCATCCAACCAAAGAACCTGGCTATAATCTCGTTTCGCCGCCAGCTCTGACGCTAAAATGCTTCCAGCATAATTGGCTGTTGTTTTTGCAGATCCCGTTCCTCCTTTAGCAGCTCTAACGAATTCATCCGAAATAAAAACTGATATTGGTTGAAGTGGTTCACCAAAATAGGGGCCTACAGTAGATAGAATGATGTAATGTAGGAATTCTCTTGATGCTCGTACCTCAAGGGTTGGTTCAACTCCAATCATTACCGGTCTAATATAGAGGGCACAATTGGGATCTGGTGGTACCCAATCTTTTTCGAGGTTGATTAATTGACGGATCGCTATGCTGTGAAAGTTCACCGGGATCTCTGGCATAGCTAATCTTTTTGCCGACGCGTTAAATCTTTCCAAATGGTCGTCAAGGCGAAATATATTTATACCTCCATTTTGTGCACGATAAGCTTTTATTCCCTCAAATATATTTTGTCCGCTGTGAAATACTTCTATGGCTGGATGAACTTGGATTGGTTTGAGCTCAGTAATTTCAGCAGAATGCCACAGTTTCCCGGGGGAGTAATTTTGGACAAACATTCGGTTGGTGAAGTGACGACCAAATCCCATATTTTTTGGAAACATAGGAGGTTTTTCCGAAATCAGAGGTTTAATAGAGATGTTAGTCGATTTTTCCATGCTTACGTTAATTTCACCTTTTTTTTATAATTTTTTTCGAATTAATAGTGTCTTATTTATCATCCTAATGGATTTCGTTTTCAGCTCTTCAGTTTCCATAAGCAACAGAAGGGAGCCATGTCACAATTAATGGAAATTTGTAGACTAGGGTTAATCCCACTAGTTGAATGATGATAAAAGGAGCCACTCCTTTATAAATATCTGTCACTTTTATTTCTGGGGGACAAACGCCTTTTACGTAAAATAGAGCAAATCCGACAGGCGGTGTTAGAAAAGATGTTTGAAGGCAAACGGCAAATAAAATAGTGAACCATACCAGGTCAAACCCCAATGCTTGGACTACGGGAGCGACTAAAGGCAAGATTATTAATGTTATTTCTACCCAATCAAGAAAAAAACCAAGTAAAAAGACGATTAATAGAATTACTATTAAAATTCCATGCGGTCCAAAAGGTAGGCCCGTGAGGGCGCTCTCTATTACTTCGTCTCCTCCTAACCCCCGCAGAACTACAGAAAAAGCGGTGGCACCGAGAAAAATAGCAAAAATAAAAGATGCGGTCTTGGTGGTAGAGTATATGGCCTTTTTTACAACAGCTATATTTAGACGTTTATTGGCTGCTGCGAGAGCCAAGGTGCCCGCTGCCCCAACTCCTGAGGCTTCTGTTGGAGTTGCTACTCCAAAAAATATTGAGCCAAGAACGGCAAAAATCAAAAACGCAGTTGGTATAACTGCTGTAATAACCCCCCAGATAACATTCGCATCCACCTTCTCTCTGTTGGTCGGGACTGGGGCCACGCTTGGTTTTAAGAATGCTAGAATCAAAATATATGTGACATACATCAGGCCTAACATGGCGCCAGGTAAGAATGCGCCCATAAAGAGGTCTCCAACCGATGCTTCTGGGGTTGCTAATCGATCTGCCATTAGCACAAGCATAATGGATGGTGGGATTAATATGCCTAATGTTCCAGTAGCACAGGATGTTCCAACTGCTAATTCTTTAGAATAGTTGGCCCGTAGCATAACCGGTATCGACAGCATCCCAAGCAAGACAACAGATGCCCCTATAATTCCAGTGCTTGCGGCGAGAAGTAATCCAATAAAAACTACCGTAACGGCATAGCCTCCTCTAATGCCACCAAACACTTTGACCATATTATCTAGAAGTTTTTCCGCAACCCCCGATTGGTCGAGCATGATTCCCATAAAAATAAACATCGGCAGAGCGACAAGGGTCTCGCTCGACACCAAGGTCCATAATCTTTCTGGAACGAGTGCTATGGAGCTCCCCCAATCAAACCATAAGTCGACACCAAAGCTGTCGACAGAAGTAATTCCTACAAGAGTCCATATTACTGCGGTGCCGGCCAGAACCCATGCCACTGGGTATCCAGTAAATAGTAGGATGGCAAACGTCAAAAACATGCCAATTACAAAAAGTGTACCTATTTCCATTAATTTTTATTCTAAATAATGTTTGTTAAACCATGCAATTTTATCTTCGATTATCAGCGATGATAAGAATCTTTTTGAAAAGTCTTGAAAAACCAGCTAGTAAAAGTAAAAACATGGCCATAGGCATTAGAGACTTGAGAAGCCACCGGAAGGGCAGGCCATTAGGGGCTTGTGATCTTTCTCCCTGTTGAAAGGAGCTATACGCATAGGGGATGATTTCCCACAGGGTGATACACACAAAGGGTAGAAACAAAAATGCTATACCCAAAACTTCTGACCAGGCTTGCGCTTTCGGAGAAAACCGTTCATACAAAACGTCAACTCTAACGTGTGCATTATGCACGAAGGTATATGATAATCCTACTAACCAAGCACTAGCTGCCAAATGCCACTGTATTTCCTCAAGCATCACTGAGCCCATGGAGAATGCATAACGAGATATTACCGATGTGATTATAACTATCACCGTTAACACCCAAAGCCAAGAGAATAATGATCCAACTTGATCAATGAATTTATCGACGGAATTCAAGGTGTTTTGATTCGAAGTGACAGCGTCCTTGCCACGCATGCCGTTTTTAAGTGTTTGTGAATCGGTGGGTTTCTCGACTTCTAGTTTTTTAACCATCAACTACCTTATGATCATTCTTTTGTCAGGAATAACGTTTTTTAAATTTATTTCATCAGCTCTATTGGTAGATAAGCATTTTCATCCCAAACCACATAACTTTTTTGAAATTTTTTCTGAGACTCAATGACCCTCTTGAAATCTTTATCTTTTGAGGCTTCTTCCTTCAGCACCTCTTCAGTGATTTTTCGAAGTTGCCTTAGGATTGGCATGGGTATTTTGCCCACATTAATTCCTTGTTTTTTTAGTTTGGTTAATACAGCTCCGTTTAGATATTCCCCCTCAGCTAGTCCCCGAAGGACGGCTGCCGTACAGGCTGATTCAACTAAAGCTTTTTGCCCCTTCGTTGCTTTCTCCCATTGCTTTTTATTTATCAGCATATATTGGGCAGTGAATGTCTGATGCCATCCAGGAAACAAATTATGTTTAACTAGTTGATCAAAACCTAGGATTTGATCAATAGCTGGCATTGAAAATTCTGTGGCATCGATTGTTCCCTTTTCGAGTGCTTGGAAGAGTTCCCCGCCAGGTATCATTGTGACTGATGCCCCTAACTTTTCTAGAACTTTACCTCCAAGTCCGGCAAACCTTATTTTCATCCCATCGTAATCTTTTAGGCTTTTCAGTGGTTTTTTATACCACCCCGCCGTCTCAGGTCCAATGATTCCACATAGTTGAGCATGAACGCTAAACCCTTTATTGGCATAAACCTCTTGTAGCATCTGATGTCCACCTCCAAAATAATACCAGCCAGCGTAGGCTGGTGGTTTTAATCCAAATGGAACTGCTGCAAACAACGGCAAAGAAGGTACCTTGCCTTGGTCATACCCAATCCAGGTGTAACCTGCCCCGACTTTTCCGTCAGATACCGCTTGGAGAATTTCAAACGGTGGCACAAGTTCTTTTGGTTCGTACACCTTAACCTTAATAGACCCTTCACTAGATAGATTGATTTGTTTGGCAACCCAAGCTGCAGGTGTTCCTAGACCGGGTAGGTTAGTTGAAAAAGCTACTGGCATTTTCCATCTAAGGTTTTCAGCCAGAGCGATGCTGGGAAACGAGATCACCAAAAATGCAATGGCAATAAATTGAAGATTTATGTCACATGTAAATTTAAGTTGAAATTTATTTTTCATTTATACCCCCAGTTTGTTTTGACTCCCAACGCTTTTTCCCAAATGGGGGACGAGTCAAACTATTTGTCAGTTTTTCTTATTGTACACCATATAGCTTATTTATTGATTTCGTAAATTTTGAGGTTTTGAATGGCATCGGTAATCTTTAGGTGATAATTTTTTGTGATTTGAATTTATCTATTTCTGTTTGGTCAAAGCCTAATTCTTTGAGAATTTCTGTGTTATTTTCCCCTAGCTTTGGAGATTGTTTTGTAGGTGTTCTAGGTATTTCTTTTATATTGATCGGGGGGGCCACTACTTTTTTTGTTACTGCATCGTCGTCTTTGAAGTGGATGAACATGTCGTTGGAAATAACCTGGTGATCTTTTAAGGTATCGTTTGTTTTAAGAACTTTAGAAAAAACAATTCCTGTGTCTGATAGTTTCTCTTCGATGAAAGAAAAATTTAAGCAATCAAAGTATTCTTGCAAAATTGTTTTTAGAATTTTCCTATTTTCTTGGCGGTTTTTTTTGCTAGAAAAGCGACTATCAAATTTGAGTTTAGTTAACCCCAATCTTTCGAGAAAAATATCCCAGTGCTTGTCTTCATTAATAAGCATAAGGTACAGTATTGATTGATCTTTGAGCGAGTAAACATTTCGGAGTGCACTAAGGTTTTCCCATTGAAAGCTTTCAATGGGGTCGTGTCCAGCCAATAAGGATTGAATTAGAAGTGAATTAGACCAAATTCCGTTTGCTAATAACGAGGTGTGCACTGTGGCGCCTACACCTGTGCTTGATCGATTTATAAGGGCTAGCAAAATGGATGAGAATAAAGTAATCCCAGTAGGATGATCGCCAGCTCCTGGTATGGGGTAGGGTGGCAATGCATTGCCGACGGTTGACCAATCCATCATTCCTGATCTCGCCCACCAGGCAGTAGCATCCAAAGCAGTTCTGTCTGAATCCGGACCGTTTTCACCGAAAGCGGTAAGTGATGCATATATTATTTTCGGGTTAATCTGTCTTATAATGCTATCAGTGACATTTAGCTTTCCCCTGGAATCTAATGGAAGATTTGTAATGAAAACGTCTGATTTTATAACCAATCGTCTGAGCACCAACTGACCTTCCTTAGTTTTGAGGTCAACCGCGAGACTTCTTTTGTTTCTATTTTCCAACAGAAACTCCTCCTCTGATAAGCCTTTAGGCCATATAGAATTGTCACTGTATGCACCCCTATAGGTATCACCGGTTATTGACTCAAGCTTTATAACGTCGGCTCCATAGTCAGACAAAAGAGTGCTGACCACCGGAGCGGCAATGAAACTGGCGGCGTCGATAACTTTTAATCCAGATAGCGGTGGTTGAAATTTTTCCGTTTTCATCATTATTTTAGTTCACTTTTTGCTGAGGCTTGCTTAACCAAGCGGCCCCTCTAACACCTGATGAGTCCCCATGATACGCTTTTTTGATAGGAGTATGAGCAGATTTAGTGAAGGAATAGGTTGTAATTATTTGGGGAACATTTTGGTAAATTTCTTTTATTTGACTCAATCCCCCCCCCAAAACAATCATATCAGGATCTAATATGTTAACTACTGAGGACAATGCTTTTCCAAGATGAGTTAGATATAATTTCAAAGATTGTACACATCCTTTGTCACCTCTTCTGGCTCGGTTCACAATATTTATAGGAGAAACTTTCTCACCAACATTAAGTGCGTGAGTTAGTGAAAATCCTGCCCCAGAGAGCCAGGTCTCTATGCAGTTTTTTTTCCCGCACCAACATAAGCGGAAAGGTTCGCTAGAGTCCAGCCATGGAATTGGATTGTGACCCCATTCCCCAGCCAAGAAATTTTGTCCAGACCAAAGTTCTTTTTTAAAAGATAGTCCACTCCCGCATCCAGTTCCTATAATTACAGCGAAAACCAAATCAGCATTTTTGGCAGATCCGTCAACAGATTCACTTAAGGCAAGGCAGTTAGCATCATTATCGATGGAGACCTCGCATTTGAGTCTATCAGTCAAATCTTTTTTAATATTTTTTCCATTAAGAATTTGGGTGTTTGCTCCTCGCACTTTTTTTGCTTTATGGTCATAGCATCCGGGAATTCCGAGTCCAATGGGTTCGTTATCCGATAGATCGCATTCAGTCCGGGCTAACGATATTAGGTTGCAGATGGTGTTTAGCACAGCAGGATAATTGCTCTGAGGCGTGCTCACCCTATGTCTGAAATAAATATTGCCATTATTTTGAATAACAGCTATTTCTGTTTTGGTGCCTCCTAGATCAATCCCAACTAGGGAGTTTGAGCTTAACATGTATTAGGTTTGGAAATAGGCAAGATACGAGCTAGTTACCAATGTTTCTAATTTTAACAGCTCGCCCATCTATATCTGCACACCTTGATCCAAATTGGTCACAAATAGCTATCCGATGGACTTCTGAAGATGCAAACACATTTTTAACTGGGTTAGTTAAATTAATTGCAATAGCAGATGTCGAAACAGCTATTATGGTCATTACTACTTTAGTGTATAAGTCAATAGTCATATTAGGCTTTCCTTGGAAAATAAAATGAGCTTAATCAATACCAGTTTTTTTTGTCTACTACGTTATGTAGGGGTTTGTTGTCCTGAAAACGTATAATGTTTTCTTTAATAATTTCATATCGTCTGTTTTTTATAACTTCATCAGAATCCATTAAGGCCACGTGGGGAGTCATGATAACACCAGGCTTACCCCATAACGGATGATTAC